>FPHH01000059.1_pt1 | contig 45404 bp, 37 predicted proteins | sample 1057331 | NCBI WGS metagenome assembly FPHH01 (sample SAMEA4473311, study PRJEB15554) | hydrothermal vent metagenome | biome: marine basaltic hydrothermal vent biome; feature: marine hydrothermal vent; material: water | place: Pacific Ocean | collected 2011-06-14/2011-07-23 | depth 1155 m
CGTCTCATCTTGCGAATCAATAGGGGTTGCTTCAAGAATTCTTTTTTTTGAAATTTCTGTCTGCGTTCCTCCCTCTAAGACACTCATAGCCCCAGAGAGAGAGCCGATAGCTTCACTTACTTTTTTTGCATCCATACTAGACATGGAAAGGAGTAAAACAAAAAAACATAAAAGTAGAGACATAAGGTCTCCAAAGGCAGCAAGCCACTCGGGCATACACTCTTCACACTCAGGACACTTATCTTTAGCCATTACTTCTCACTTTTAATCAAATTGACTTACACGCTCAGAAGGGGCAAGATAAGCAAGTAATTTTGCCTCCAAAACTCGTGGTGCATCACCAGCTTGAATAGACATAATCCCTTCGATAATCATCTCTTTTACCATTGTCTCATCATCATTTCTTATCCCTAGTATAGTAGCTATAGGACCACCAAATATATTCCCAATCATCGCACCATACATAGTCGTAAGCAAGGCAACTGCCATTGATGGACCAATGGCCGATGGGTCAGCCATATTCAAAAGCATCGCAACCAAACCAATAAGTGTCCCAATCATCCCCATAGCTCCCGCAAGTCCAGACCATTGACTAAAAATAGAACCATGCACCTTATGTCGTGTGCTTGTCTGTTCCATATCAATTTCAAGGAGCTCTCGAATAGTATCTGGCTCATTACCATCAATTGCCATAGAGAGCCCTTTTTTTAAAAAAGCATTCTCCTCCTCATTTACATCCCCCTCTAAAGAGAGAATACCATCTTTTCTCGCCTTTGTTGCAAACTCTACAAGTTTTTTTATAAGCTCACCAACATCCTCTTCTCCTGGTTTAATTGCTTTCATAAAGACTTTCGTAAATTGCTTCATTTGTGCAGGCTTAAAAGAGACCATCAAAGCACCAATACTCCCACCAACAACAATAAGAACAGAAGGAATATCAATATAAGCACCAATACCAACCCCCATAACCATAGAGCCAAGTAGAAGTGCCATAATAAGAACAAGACCAATAACTGTACCTAAATCCATCCAAAAACCTTATGAAAATTTAGTAAGCATAATACCACAAGAAGATAAAAAAATATCTTTTATTATCCAATATTGTTAGACTATTTACTGAAAATTAATTAAATGTTTGATAAAATGTCTCCACTTTATAACTATGGCATGTAATGAAAAATATAATTAAGCTACTTATAACTGTTGCAATTTTTTATCTTCTTTTTCAAAAGATAAATTTTCAAGAAATTTGGCATATCCTAAAAAAAAGTTATGGTAGTTGGATTTTATTTGCACTGCTTATGCAGTTTGGTAGCACTTATCTTGCAGCATATAGATGGTTTCAAATCTCTAAACTCCTTATTTTTAAGGAGAGGCTCTCTTTTTATGTGCAGAGTTATTTTAAGGGGACATTTTTTAATCAAGTATTGCCAAGTAGTATTGGTGGTGATGCCTTGAGGATATTAGACCTTACAAGTAAAGGCTATGATAAAAAAGAGGCCTTTTATGGCGTTTTTGTCGATAGAGTTGTCGGTCTTGTTGGTCTATTTGTGCTTAATTTTATCGCTTCTATTCTCTTTTATGGCACTTTTCCATCTGATTTTTCTCTGCTCATCATTCTTATTTCAGTTACAGGAATTTCAGGCTTTTTTACACTTTTTCTTTTTGAGAAAATCCACTTTTTAGCAAAATATAAATTTATAAATCTTCTCCACAGGCTTTCGGTAAGACTCAATCATCTTTATCGTTCAAAAATACTCCTTCTAAAACATATCTCCATCTCGGTTGCTGTGCATCTCTTATCTGTCCTAACAATCTATGGAATTGCTTTAAGCATCAATGCACATCTTAGTTTTCAAATGCTTCTTATTGCCGTGCCACCTGTATTTTTACTTACTATTATTCCTATCTCTTTAGCTGGATGGGGGATTCGCGAAGGTGCAATGGTTGGAATTTTTATGCTTGTAGGTGCCGATTCTGCAAAAATTTTGACTATGAGTATTTTATATGGATTACTTCTTATTATAAGTGCATTACCAGGCTCCTACTTCTGGATAAAAAACAAAACAATACCTCCAAAGGAAAAAATATGAATGTAGATACTATGAGGAATATTGACCACTACGCAGGGGTTCCACTTGCATTTGTGGGAACAATTCTACAAAAAACATATAATTTTTTTATAGAACCAAAACAAAAAAAACCTAAAAATGTGCTCCTTATAGAGCTCTCAGAGATGGGGAGTGCAATTTTAGTCGATCCTGCCATGCGTAAGCTTAAAGCAAATATCGAAGGCGAACTCTTTTTTGTTATATTTTCAAAAAACAAGGCCTCCTTGCAACTCCTTGAGACTGTGCCTGAAAAAAATATATTTACCATTGATGAGAGTGGTCTTTTTGAGATTGCTCAAACCTCATTAGCATTTTTGAAGTGGTGTAGAGAAAAAGAGATAGATTCTGTGATAGATTTAGAGCTTTTTTCCCGTTTTACTGCCCTTTTAACAGCTGCAAGTGGTGCATCAAACCGTGTCGGTTTTCACGCTTTTCATAATGAAGGTCTCTATCGTGGAGACTTTTTGACACATAAAGTTGCCTATAATCCACACCAACATATTGCTAAGAACTTCATTGCTTTAGTAGATGCACTACTTAGTGAAAAGCAAGAGCTTCCCTTTACAAAACGCATCATTCCCGATGAGGAGATTCAAATTGCAAAAGCAGTTATTAGTGATGAGGAGAAAGAGTCTATTATTGCTACTATTTCTAAAATGTATGAAGGTTTTGATAGAGAAAAAAATCCTGTTATTTTAGTCAATTCTAACGCTTCAGACCTACTGCCACAACGAAGATGGGATAGAGAAAACTATGGTGAAGTGATTAAGAAAATTTTAGCTTACAATAAAGATGCTATTGTTCTGCTTACTGGTGCACCATCTGAAAAAGAGGGAGCACAACTCCTTGCTGATTATGTAGGAGACAAACGCTGTATCAACTTCGCAGGAGGTGTAAAATTTCTACAACTTCCAGCACTCTATAGTATAAGTGCCTTTATGCTTACGAACGACTCTGGCCCAGCACACTTTGCTTCCATTACCGATATGCACACTTTTGTCATCTTCGGACCAGAGACTCCAGCACTCTATGGTTCACTTGGTCCTAGCACACCAATATTTGCAGGAATGGCTTGTAGCCCATGTGTGAGTGCATCTAACCATAGAAAAACACCTTGTAGTGATAATCAATGTATCAAAGTCATCACACCTGACTGGGTATTTAACACACTAAAGTTGAAGCTTGATGCACTTTCTCGCTAAAGAACAAAGAGGTTTTCTTCTTTTTATCACAATCGTAGCTATTATACGCCTTTTAATGGCTCCTTATGTTGGTCTTGGTGTGGATGAGGCACACTATCTGCTTTATGGTATGCATCTTGATTGGAGTTACTTTGATCACCCTCCTCTTGTAGGATGGACACAGTATATTTTTACCTCTATCTTTGGACTTAATGAGTTTGGTGCGCGTGTTGCTGCTATTCTTATTGGTTTTTTTACATCCCTATTTTTATATAAACTCATTTACCAAATAGATAAAAATGCCACAAAAACTTTTATAGCAGTTGTAGCACTCTACGCATCTTTTATATTTAATGTTCTCTTTTTGATGCTTATGCCAGATACCCTGCTCTTTTTACTGATTATTCCTATTATTTTTGCAGTCATTCAGCTCCAAAAAGAACCCTCTACAAAAAATTGGATTATTCTTGGTATTTTACTAGGTCTTGCAGGTCTGAGTAAATATACAGCAGTTCTTTTTATCATTCCTATTATCCTCTATTTTTTGATAAAAAAAGAGTATAAACTTTTCTACTCACCAAAAATTTTACTCACTATAGCTATTGCACTTTTCCTTATATCTCCAGTGATTTATTGGAATATCCAGCATCATTGGATAAGTTTTAGCTATCAAAGTTCTCATGTTGTAGGAAGCCACCATATCCATTGGAAAGGCTTTTTCAAATCAATTGCAACACAGTTTGGAGCATACAATCCACTGCTTGTTCCTTTAGCTTTTTATGGACTTTACAAATCATTTTTTAGTAAAAATGATACTATTTTTCTCTCTGGACTTTTTGGACTGACACTTATCTCTTTTTTTACCTATGCATCACTCTACAAAACTGCCCTTCCTCACTGGTCGGCACTCTTTTATCTTCTCTTTATTCCACTTGGCACCTATTATATGCTCGATATTTCCAAAAAATATATCAAATATGCCATTATTTTTGGACTTTTCATTAGTGCTATTGCGTATGCAGAACTTCTGTTTAAGTTTATTCCTCAACCAAATTACAAATCAATCCATAGAGATATTTATGGTTGGGATACTATTATGAAGCGTGCAAATGCAGTCATAAAAGATGATAAAAAAGAGGCACTTGCTGTTACAAACTGGACACTTGCTTCTCGTGCAATGTTTTATAATCGTAACTACCCTTCAAAAGTCTATCTTCTTGATAAAAGAGAAGACCAATTTGACCTTTGGGAAGATAAGCATAAAAAAGGAAAAGATATGATAATTATCAATACACACTTTTTTCATAAAAAAGTAGCAAAAAATATGAAATGCGATAAAGTCTATCCAATAGAGCATTTTGACATCAATATCTCAAACCATAAAGTCAATACCATCAATCTTATAATGTGTAAAAATTTCCAAGGACTTAAATGAGACTTACAAAAAAACTCTTTTTTATAATGCTCCTTATTGCAGTGCCTCTTATTGTGTTTAGCTACAATTTTCTTGATAGACCTATTGCATCCTATATCTATATGCACAGAGAGACCTATCATCCTATTGGAAGAGTCTTAAGCCTTGCAGGAGAGTCACAATGGTATATTGGAGCTGGTCTTTTGGGATTTTTGTTTTTTAAATACAAAAAAAAGAATGAACTCTACAAAAATAGATTTCTCTTTCTTTTTTATGCCAATGTTTTTTCAGGTCTTTTGAGTATTGTTCTCAAATGGATATTCTCAAGGGTGCGTCCAAAAGGACTCCACCACTCCCCAGAGGAGTATGGATTTTTACTCTTTCAAAACTACGACAAAGGTTTTTTAGGTCAATTAAAACAGCACTATATTACCATGATACATCACCCAAGCACCTATGCATCGTTTCCCTCTGGGCACACCGTTACCATTGCTGCTACTCTCACAGTAATCTACCTTCTTTTTCCTCGATATCTCTATCTTTGGATAATTTTAGGAGTTACTTTTGCAAGTGGAAGAGTCTTAGCAGGAGACCATTTTGTGAGTGATATTATGGCCGGAGGTGTCGTTGGCGTCCTTGCAACACTCTTTATTTATGATAAAATGAAAAAATCTTTATTAAAGATATAAAAAGTATAATGCTAAAAAAATTAAATTATGGAAAAAAATATGAGACAAGATAATATAAGTATAGTAATTTTAGCTGCTGGAAAAGGCAGTCGTATGAAATCAAGCAAGGCAAAAGTGCTTCACTCTATAAGTGGAAAACCTATGCTCTACCATATCATCAAAGAGTCATTAAAACTTTCTGATGATATTACTGTTGTAGTTGCCCATCAAAAAGAGGCTGTTATTCAAGAGATGCAACGCTATTTTGATACTATCAATTTTGTAACACAAGATGCAGATGAGTTCCCTGGAACTGGTGGAGCTATGATGAATGTAGCACCAAAAAATGATAAAGTTTTGGTGCTAAATGGGGATATGCCACTTATCACAGCAGAAGCACTCCATGGGTTTTTAGAGATAGAAGCAGATGTTATTATGAGCATATTTGACCTTGAAAATCCAGATGGATATGGAAGAGTTATTATCCGAAATGAGCGTGTGGAATATATAGTAGAGCAAAAAGATGCCGATGAAGCAGAACTCAATACAACAACGGTAAATGCAGGAGTTTATGCTTTTTCAAAAGTAATCTTAGAGCGTTATATTCCCGACCTTAGCAATGATAATGCACAAAAAGAGTATTACCTTACAGATATTATTGCCATGGTAAAAGAGGAAGAGGGAACAGTTGTGCCTCTTCTTGTTGATGAAGAGCATTTCAAAGGGGTAAATTCCAAAAAAGATTTGGCTGATGCAGAGGTTATTATGCAAAGACGCATTCGCAATAGATGGATGCAAGCAGGTGTAACAATGCAACTTCCTGAAACAATCTATATTGAAGAGGGTGTTGTTTTTGAGGGAGAGTGTAGCATTGAGAATGGCTGTCGCATCACAGGTAATTCTCAAATTATCAACTCCCATATAAAAGCAGGCAGTGTTGTAGAAGAGAGCATCATGAAAAACTCCGACTGTGGTCCTATGGCACATCTTCGCCCCCTCTCAAATATAGAAGATACCCATATTGGAAATTTTGTAGAGGTAAAAAAAGCAACACTCAAAGGGGTAAAAGCAGGACATCTAAGCTATTTGGGAGATGCAGAGATAGATGCGGGAACAAATATAGGAGCAGGAACTATCACTTGTAACTATGACGGTATGAAAAAATATAAAACTATCATTGGGAAAAATGTCTTTATAGGCTCAGATTCACAACTCGTAGCACCTGTAACTATCGAAGATGATGTTATGATAGCAGCAGGGACAACAGTTACAAGTGGCACGGTTGCAAAAGGCTCACTCGCACTTAGCCGTGTAAAACTGAAAACTATTCAAAATTTTTACTATAAATTTTTTGGTAAAAAGGCCTAATTTATCCCTCTCTTTAGTGAGTGAGACTAAAAGCTAAGATAATTTAGCATGAAGCTCTCTTACTATTTGAAGAAGCTCCTCCTCTTTTGAAGCAAAAGTTCTAAATCTCTCCTCAAATTTCTTCTCAAGTTCTAAACTTTGCGTCATCAAATCTTGAATAGTTTTATCTCTTTTTATAATCTCTTCTCGTATTGTCTCAATGACTGCATCACGCTCTTGCAACCCTTTTTCAAAAGACTCTTTTAATTCTCTTAGTTTATTTTCATCTCTTCTCTCTTTCTCTTTTTCCACCTTCACAATAGAGACGATAGACAGTTTCTCTCTCCACTCTTGTATATCAGAAGAGACATCAGCAAAATCCTTTACCTCCTCTAATTTGGAGATTTTACTCCTAATATCACTAAAAAGAGTATTGACCTCTTCAAGAGTTGTCAAAGATTTTACCTCTTGCATAAAATCTAAATCACTTCTATTTGTTAAAATCTCTGTTGTATTTATAGGGTAGAGCTGACCATTTTCTTCTGTTTTTTTCAATCTATTTAAGTAGAGATTTTTCTTTTGTTGCACCTCTTTTTCTAATACTTCATCCTTCTGTATCTCTTCTTGAATGCTCTCTATATCTTTCTGAACATCTATGAGATCTTTTACATCCTCCAATTTTTCCAATTTTTCTCTATTCTCTTCAATCCTCTTTTTAATAGCAGATAATTTACTGTCAAAGAGTGTCTTATCCTCAATACTCCTACTACTCTCCTCTCTTTGCTCTTTTCTCGTTAATTTTGGAATCTCTTTATCTACCTGTTTTAATTGCGTATTGAGTTGTTTATTTTCCTGTCTTAATTTAAACTCTAGATTAACTCTTCTGCTCTCTCTATCTTTCCAAATTGCCACTTTTTGTGTATTAATTTTAAGATTAAGCCTATCTGCCAATTTTTTTAAAATTTTTTCTTGGATACCACCCATTCTAAAATTCATATTTTTAGAACTTATCATATATAATTTTTCAGGATTTTGTTTATCTCGTAAGAGATTGTTAAAAGCAACTCGCAACTCATTCTCAAAAACAGATACTTTTAAATTTATGAGAGAGGTATCATATTTATCCCCAATAGCTTCTAATACAGACTCCTTTGTCTTTGCCACAATGTTTCTAATAGTATCTACATTCCTATTAAATGTATAGGTAAAATCATATCTTCCCTGAAGTGTATGATACCTAGAATCTTTCATCAACTCTTCATCTAAAAGATCTTTTGGTTTTGGTTTAATCCCCGTCTTTGTATTAAATGGCTTCGCCACGGGAATACCATCTACATCTTGTCCTAGAAAAAAAATCATATCATAGTCTGTATTTGCTATTAATTTTTTTATCTTATCATTTTTTTCACCAAATCCAACAATTCTATTCTCTAACACACCATAAAGTCTTAATGTCTTATTATTCTCCATCTTAACTCTCTCCTTTTCTAATCGATTTTCATCTACTATTGCATATTTTATATAATCATTTACCATTTTACTAATAGTATTATGATTTATCTCTGCATTATAATAAAAGTGATAATGTTCTTGATCAGTATTTGTATCCAATCTATCAAATAAAACATCAGATATTAACCCTTTATCCTCCAAAATATCCAAAATTTTTTGAATCTCTACCCTATTCTCTATTTCATAAGCGATAAGCTGTGCATTTTTTTGATAATTTCTTTCATCATCAGGAGGAGAAGAGTTTTTATTTTTCATCGATTTTGCCATATTTTATCTCCCTATACAAACGCCATTATTATAAAAAAGGAATTACTTCCCCATCCTCATCAAGTTCTATATCTATATATCCCTTCAACTCCAAACTCTCAAGCTCTTTTAATGCTATTGTAGCATCTTCATTTTTTAGAATTAATTGTAGTATCTCTATCTTTTTGTCAATAAAGATATCATTATATACCTTTAATCTATACTCCTCTGCATTCACACTAATAGTATTTGAGATATTTATTAGAATATTATTCCACCACTTACCACTCTCTATAAGAGATATTGTATTCTTCGTATTATGGAAAAATGTTGTATAAATTTCATGCAGAGTATCATGTGTAAATATTCCCACTACAAACATCTTTTCAACCCTATCAATAAAATCCTCTTGCATCTCATAACTCTGCAACAGGTTCTTAAACACTTCCCAATTATGCGTATTGAAAGATGATTTAATTAAATCTAATTTTGTATTTGTTTTTGCTATTATTTTGTCTTTATACTCTGTTTCAAGGGGAGTTTTACAGACACTTACATCAAATTCTAATTGTTTTACACAATAGAGAAACTCTCCAATCTCCTTTTTTACATTCGCTATAAACCTATCCATATCCTCATTATTCTCTTCCAAAAATTGCACTAAATCGGGATTCTCTTTTAGTGGTTTTGCCCTGCCAAAGACAGAAAATCTCCTATCTCCATACTCTATTTTGACTGGCTCATTTTTGTTAGATAAAAACCATTGAGAAAAGGTAACCTCTTTTTCTATATTCTCTTTTCGCATGCCTCTAATAAAAACAGTATCATCTGTTATAAGTCGTTTTATAAGCTCTGAGATGTCATTTGTCTCTTTTCTATCAGAGAGTGAAATTTCATTATTTATAAGAAATGTTTTTCCCTCAAAAACACTATTAAATTTATCTGTCCAAACACTATTGCTCATAATAGATACATTACTTTTATCATATAAATTTTCTCTAAAAATAGTCTCTGTAAGGAGTGATTTTGAAGAGCCCTGCTCTCCTATAAGCACTATTGCTGTTTTCACCTTATTTGGAACATTCATTTCACAACTAATCCAATTTAAAACATATTGAATATAGGTTTCATTATTCAAAAAATTATTTTTAAATACTATTTCAGCTCTTGGAAATTTTGTAGATAGCAGTTGCCTTAATTCGCTATAGGAGATTTTAGTTTCAGGAATATACTCTATTAAAGGCGTTCTTACAAATCCATTTAACACTGTCATATCATTTGCCACATAAATTTGCTTTTCATGTCTGCTAAACTTCTGAGAAATTGTCTCAATTCTTGATACTATTGTTTTAATTAATTTTGTATCATGCCTATCAATGGAGGCATCTAATTTTCCACTCTCTTGGAGATTTTTAATCATATTTTTAATAGCACCATTAATAGCACTTTTATCGATATAATCAACAAGCTTTTGATGGTATATCTCTTCATTTCCATATTCATCTCTAAAAATTGTTTTATGGAACATATCAATCTTTACATATTTTCCAAGCTCACTATCTAAAAAGAGATATTTTCCATTAAACTGAAGATTCTTATCCAACTCCTCTAATAAATCCTCAATAGAGAAGATATTCCTATTTTTCTCCTCTATTTTTTGCTGCAATACAAAAAGCTCTTTTTGCAATTTTTTAATCTCTTCTTTTGCACTAGGAACAATATTTTTGACTCTATAGAGTTTATCTATCTTCGTATGAAGTATCTCAATCTCCTCTTGCATGCACCCTCCCTTCTACAAACTATTAATAGTTTCTAAAAACTCTTTTGGTGATTTAAAGCCAATAATGGTTTTAGCCTTTATTGGTTGTAAATTTTTATCAAAGAAAATTATTGCCGGAGGTCCAAAAACACCATATTTTTTACTTAATGCCTTCTGCTTCTGACCATTTTTTGTTACATCTGCTCGAATTAGCACAAAATCACGCAATCTTTGTTGCACATTAGTATCAGAAAATGTAACTCTATCAAGCTCTTTACATGCACTGCACCAATTAGCCGAAAAATCAACCATTATCTTTTTGCCTCTATTCTTTTCAAGCACTACATTTAATTCTTGGATTGAAGTAACTTTTATAAAATCTAATGCCCTATTGAGATTCCTCTCTCCTCCACTGACTCTTTGTGATTTTAAAAATCCAAGTGGTTGGCTCAAACTCGGAGCACCTGCTAAAACACTTATAAAAAGAGCAAGAGAATAGGTAAGCAAGATAAAAGCAACACTTCTCTTAAAGATATGCCCCTCTTTTGAAAAGGCATCTAAAGAGAGTGCAAAGCCTATACCTACAAGTGCATAAAGTAGTGTTGTTACATTTTCATCCACAACTTTTCCAAGCATCCAAATAGAGACACAAAGCATAAGCACACCAAAAATCTCATTAACAAGTGTCATCCATACACCTGGTTTTGGCATAAATTTACCAGCACTTACCCCAACAACAATAAGAGGTAATCCCATTCCTATACTCATACTAAAAAGTGCCGCCCCACCTAGAAGTGCATCGCCTGTTTGTCCAATATAAACCAAAGCACCAGCCAAAGGTGCAGCAACACAAGGACCAACAATCAAAGCAGACAAAAAGCCCATAATAGCCACACCAATATAGCCACTTCTTTGAGAGTTTGCACTCACTTTTGTTACCAAAACATCCGGAAGTTTTAACTCATAAAAACCAAACATACTCAGTGCTAAAAGCACAAAAACAGCAGAAAATGAATAGACAACCCATGGTGTTTGGAGTGCTGCTTGCATATTAGAGCCAAAGAGTCCAGCAAAAATACCTGCCATAGTATATGCTACGGCCATAGCCAACACATAAACCAAAGAGAGTGCAAATGCTTTTTTTGTAGTAAGCCCCTCTCCTTGAGATATAATTACCCCAGAGATAATAGGAATCATAGGAAACACACAAGGAGTAAGCGAAAGTAAAAGTCCAAATCCTAAAAATGTCAAAAGCACAACAAAAAAGCTACTTGATTCTATCGTTTTTGCAATAGTATCTGTTTGGGATTGTTGCACAATTTTTGCACTATTTCCTAGTTTAGATGTATCTATTTTTAGGGTAAAAGTTTTACTATTAGGCTCATAACATAGCCCATCTTCCGAACAACCTTGATAGGCAATTTTTACTTTTGCCTCTTTGAGACCACTTACACCATCATTTGCTTTAAGAGTCAGCACAAAATTTGGTGACTCCATATAGACAGCATCTCCATCATGATTGACTGTTTTTGGTTTTTGTATCTTTGCAATAGTGAAATTTTTATCCCTTAATGAAATCTTCAATGATTTATCATAGAGATATATCTTCTCTCCTAATTTCACTCCTACCTCTATTTGCATCTTATTATTCACTTTTGCATAGGGAACAAAAGCTTCATTTGGCATCAAAAATTTTCCTGCGTGCAGAGCACTCAATACCAAACTAACTACAACAAATAGCTTTATCAATGGATTCATCTCTCTTTCTCCTCTAAAACTTTTTATAAAGAGATTATAGCACTTATTTTTATTCTATATTAAACTGCACTCTTTTAACAATTAAAAAATAGCATAATTGTAAAGCAAAAAATAAGCTAATCTAAGATTTTTTTGCTAAAATACAGACAAACAAACAAGGAAATGCCTGTGAATATACCAGCAGATTTACTCAAAAATAAAAAAATTCTCCTTGGCGTAACTGGTTCTATCGCCATCTATAAATCTCTTGAACTTTTACGCTATTTTGTAAAAGCGGGTGCCGAGGTGAGAGTTATTATGACTCCTGCTGCAAAAAAATTCATAGCTCCTCTTACATTTGAGACACTCTCCTCAAATAGAGTGCTTGATGATACCAATGAATCATGGGCAGATGAGTATAATCATATTCAAATTAGTGAATGGGCAGATATTATGGTCATCGCTCCAGCAACTGCAAACACCATTGCAAAACTTGCCAATGCAATAGCAGATAATATCCTACTCCAAGCTGCTCTTGCTTTTAGTGGTATGAAGATAATAGCCCCATCAGCAAATACCAATATGCTCAAAAACCCCATTACACAAGCCAACCTTAAAATGCTTGCAATTGCAAACTATACTGTAGTAGAGACACAAACAAAAGAGCTTGCATGTAAAACAGTAGGTGATGGTGCAATGGCAGAACCTCTTAATATATTCTACCAAACAAGTAGAGAGCTTCTCAAAGAGGAGTATTGGGCAGATAGACGCGTCATTATTACAGGTGGTGGCACTATAGAAAAGATAGATGAAGTGCGATTTATTTCAAATTTTTCAAGTGGTAAAATGGCATCAGCACTTGCATCAGCACTCTATCTCAAAGGAGCAGATGTCAATCTTATCGCCACAAAATTTGATGAAAATTTACCTGAGAATATACACAAAATTGATGTAACGACTACAGAAGAGATGCTAGAGTATCTAAATGATTCTATACGCATCGCAAAAAAAGGGAAACTCTCAAAAGCAACACTTATGCGTGATGAGCATATTCATCTTATTCAAAAACAACCATTTCTCTTTATGGCAGCAGCTGTGAGTGACTATATCCCAGCATTTCCACAAGAGGGAAAACTCAAAAAAGAGCTATTAGGTGAGCAATGGGAGCTTAAATTGAAAAAAAATATTGATATTTTAAGCACTATTGATAAAGAGGGTATCACAGTAGTAGGGTTTAAGGCGGAGATGGATAAAGAGCACGCAAAGACAAATGCCAAAACTATGCTTACAAAGAAAAATATTGATGCTGTCTGCCTCAATATTTTAAATGATGCATCAAGTTTTGGAACAGATCTCAATGAGATAGAGTTTATCACAAAAGATGAAGAACTTTTACTCCCTCAAAATGACAAACTAGCACTTTCGTTTCAGATTATCACAAACGCAAAAAAATTATCAAAGTAGAAACAATGAATCAAGCAAAACATATAGCAATTATTATGGATGGTAACGGTAGATGGGCAGAGATGCAAGGGAAAAAACGCGTAAAAGGGCATGAAGCAGGTGCTGAAGTGGTCAAAGAGATTACAACCTACTGCTCTAATAACAAAGAGATAGAGCGACTCACTCTCTATGCTTTTTCCACAGAAAATTGGAAACGACCCCGTTTAGAGGTTGAATTTTTGATGAAACTACTTGATAAATATCTCAAAAATGAACTCCCTTCTTACCTTGAAAACAATGTGCGATTTGAGCCAATAGGAGATATCAAAGCCTTTTCAAAATCATTGCAAAAAACTATAAAAATGGTAGAGGAAAAGACCGCCCATTGTGATGGACTTGTGCAGAGTTTGGCACTCAATTATGGTGCACAAGATGAGATACTCCGTGCTGTTAATGCTCTCAAAAACTCTTCACAAGAGATTACAAGTGAGATATTTACAAATGCTCTTGATTGTAAATCTGATGTAGATATTCTTATTAGAACAGGTGGAGATACAAGAATTTCTAACTTTCTTTTGTGGCAATCTGCCTATGCTGAACTCTTTTTTATAGAGAAACTTTGGCCAGATTTCACATCACAAGATTTAGAAAAAATTATCAAACAATTTACACATATTGAGCGTAGATTTGGAGGCTTAAAATAATGCAGCTTCTTATTGCCTTCCTCTATGGTATAGTTTTTGGCTCTTTTTTAAATGTTGTTATTCTGCGTATTCCCAAAGGAGAGAGTGTTGTTTTTGGAGCTTCACACTGCACATCATGTGGTAAAAAACTCAAACCATGGCACAATATTCCTCTGCTCTCATGGATATTCTTACAAGGAAAGTGTGCCTACTGTAGCAATAAAATTTCTATACAATATCCACTTATTGAACTCTTATCCGGAGTAATTTTTACAGCTCTTGCATATAAATACTCTCTTAGTCTCCCTCTCTTCTTTGTAGGAATGAGTTTTTTAATGCTTTTAGCACTCTCCGTGATAGATTTAAAATACAAAATGGTTCCTGATTCACTCAATCTTTTGGCAATCTTTTTTGCAATTTTTGGAGCATGGAGTATCACAGGGCTTTTCAATAATTTTCAAAATGCCCTCCTCTTTGCAGGTGGCTTTACACTTTTGCGTTTTGCACTCTCTTACTATCTTACATCTTCGGTTTATAGAGCAGGAGTCAAAACAAAAACATCATGGAACAGACACTTTGATAGAACTCCTTTTATAGAGGCAATGGGTGAAGGTGATATTATGGTTGCAGCTACTATGGGAGCATTACTTGGTGTCAAGCTAGGGCTTGTTGCCATATTTCTCTCAGCACTCTTGGCAATGCCATTTATGCTCTATGTTGCAAAAGGCTCAAAAGAGGAACAACGCGTTCCATTTGTGCCATTTTTAGCCATGGCGACTTTTATAGTTTATATGCTAGATACTCCTATTTTAGCCTATATAAATGCAAATTATTAGGAGTATTCTTATTAATGGATAGAGTGCAAAAATATATACTAAAAAATCTCTCTTCACTCTTTTTATCTCTATTTATACCCCTTTTTGCCATAGCCTCTGTTATATTTTTAATAAAACTTGCAACCTATACCGCAATTATTCAACTCACAATTTGGGAGATGACAAAACTCTATCTCTTTGTATTACCACAAATTCTTTTCTATACTCTCCCCATAGCATTTTTTGTAGCAGCGACTCTTTCTCTTTTTAAACTCTCCCATGACAACGAGATTATTGTTCTCTTTGCTCTTGGTATCAAACCGAGTTTTATTCTCAAAACACTCTTCAAACCTGCTTTTTTACTCACTCTTCTTTTAGCATTTGATTTTTTTATTATCTTTCCACACTCTACTGTCTTGTCGAGTAATTTTATCTCCTATAAAAAGAGTGAAGCAAAATTTAATCTTGCGGCAAGTGAATTTGGAAATAGTTTTGGAGATTGGCTTCTCTATCTTGGAGGGAAAAAAGATGATGGGACATACTATAATGTCTTTTTGTTTAATAAAAAAGCCAAAGAGGAGATACTGATTTCTGCACAAAAAGCAGAGATTATAAACGATTCTGGAATACTAAGACTCAAGCTTACAAATGGAGAGGGGTATAGCTACTCAACAAAAAAACTCTCTCAAATTAATTTCAAAACGATGATGATCAATGATACACTCAAAACGCATCTTCATCCCTATAAAAAACCACTTGCATATTGGCTTGCAAAAGAGAAACACAAAAAGAAAGTGAAAATGTTTATAACAGATACACTCTTAGCTCTATTTCCTACTATATCTCTCTTTATTGTTGTTGCTATTGGCGTTGTGCAGGTGCGACACCAGAAATCTCGTGTCTATTTATATCTTTTTATCTCTATTGCACTCTATTATGGTTTTACCATTGGCTTACAACATCTATTGCATTTTTACACCATTCCTGTCGTCTCACTCACTTGGCTTGTAATAACTTACTTTATATATAAAAAAACAATAGTGAATAAATTCTGATGAAAGTTGCCTTTACTCTTGCCTACAATGGCACCCATTTTCTTGGCTCTCAAATACAACAAGAGACCAATAATACAATACTCGGAAATGTAACACAAGTATTCCATCAACTTGGTATAAATGGAAAAGTTATAGCAAGTGGTCGAACAGATAAAGGAGTCCATGCAACAGGGCAAGTATGCCATATCTCTTTGCCTGAGTATTGGAATGATATAATAAAACTCAAACGCGTTGCAAACAAAATGCTCCCATCCTCTATTAAAATCAAAAAAATAATAGAAGTAAATGACTCTTTTCATGCACGATACAGTGCAAAAAAAAGAGTCTATAGATATGTTATCAAAACAAAAGAGAGCAATCCATTTGAGAGTGATTTTGTAACATTTCTCCCCAATGCACCCCTGAAAAAAATAGCACAAAATATAAAACTTTTTGAGGGAGAACATGATTTTAGTGGTTTTATGAAAACAGGAAGTGATAGCAGCTCTCCAAAAAGAGTTATATACAAAGCCTTTTATTATAAATACAAAGAGAGTCATATTCTCTATTTTGAAGCCAATGGCTTTTTGAGAAGTCAAATTAGATTAATGGTTGGTGCACTTTTACAATTAAAAAAAGAGCAGATAGAGGAGCAACTCTCTTTAAAAAAATTACACAAAATCAGACCAGCACCACCAAATGGACTCTACCTTGCAAAAATAAGATATTAATCAAGACTATTTTGTTACACTTACATATACATATAAAATCCTATACAAGAGAGAAGAAATGTTTGAAAATGTAAAAATGCCAGAAGGATTAAATGCAGAGACCTTAGAACACCTCATCAATCCAAGAAATTATGGAAAAATTGAAGATGCTGATGGTGTTGGTGTAGCAGTTGATGAGAAGACAAATGAATATGTAATTTTTTATACAGACCTCAATACAAAAGGTATTGAAAATGCAAAATTTGCTACCAATGGTTGCCAAGACACCGTCGTCATTGGCTCTATGTTTACAGATATGATTATTGGTAATGATTTAGAATATTCACAAAAAGCGATAGGAAAAATGCATGAAAAGCTCGGAGAGCTTTCACCACAACAGCAAATATGTGCCGATATTGTCTTTACTGCTTACATCGCATCCTTAAAAAATATCGAAAACAAAGAGAATGGAAATGAAGAGGAGATGCATGTTCTAAAGATGAAAGAGAGTTGTGAAGCAATACAAAAGGAGCCTGAAAGTGATAAATAAAACATACCAAAAACGACATGAGCTTTGGCTCTCTATTCTTTTTGCTTCGTTTGCTATCAATAATGCAACAATAAAATCGCGTTTGTATGATTTTTCTCAGATTGCCTTTCGTCATATGAAATGGCTTGGTGAGCAGATACTTGCAAATGGTGAAGATTACAATTATGACAGAGATATGCTCTTACTCAAAAGAGATACTCTCTTTGAAATTCTCAATGCTCTCAAAAGAGAGATAGCAGCATTCGAACCATTTTATCCAGACAATAGCTTAGGTAATCGTATTAAAACAGATGATACTTATCTTATAGAATATCTTAATGAACTTCTTGCCAATCAAGAAAATGATAGCAAGATTACTGCCTTTAATATGGAGAGAAAATGGGAAGATAGAGATCTTGAACAATCTCAAATCGACGCCCTCACACTCTTTTTATTTGACGAATCTTATAAAGAGTATGAGCTTATTTTAATCTATGCCTATATGCAAGCACGCACAAAAGATATAGACCAATTTAATGTTTTTCAAGATTTAATAGATGAATCGCACTTTCACCTTAAATCATTTGGAAATATGATGGCAAAACTAGGCATATTGGCACTTCCTCGTGAACTGCATGAGATGACTTATGTCGTAAAAGATTTAGATAAATTCCTTATAGATGGTATTGCTGAAGAGGAGGCGGCAAAAGTAATGTGTAAAGCACTTAGCGATGCCATAAAAGATGAAGAACTCTCCAAATTCTTCGACTTTATCAACTATCAAGAAAACTACCATATTGAACTTATGAAGAGGCTTTTATAACCTTTTCATAGCCATAATAGAGAGCTATACCAATAGCAATTCCTACACTGTCTGCGACTACATCCAAAAGTGAAAAATCTCTCCCTGGAATAAAATACTGCACTATCTCTATCTGCAGGCCAAATAGAAGTAAAAGCACAACCCTCCTAACAAGAGAGAGATGTTTATATGCAAGAGAGAGCAAAACAAAGAGTGTCATAAATGCAATAAAGTGGTTTGCTTTATCCCAAGTGTGTTCAAGAGGTTTTATCTCTTGCGTTGTTGTAGCAAGATACTCAATGCTTACTAAGCAGACATAGAGTGCTATTTGAAATTTTTTACCCATTTTCTATCACCTTTTTTATTTGATTTGTTACTTTTGTATCCCACAAAAGTTCTTTATGACTCATTCCATCATACTCACAATAGAGTGCAAGATTTTTTATCGATTTTTTTAGATTTTGCCCATTTTTTAAAGGCACTATCTCATCATCTCTACTTACAAAAAGATATGTTTTTACACTCACATCACCTACATAAGTATCTGTAGGAAATTTATAACGAAGCAACTTTTCCATAAAAAAAAGTTTTGGATATTTCTCTTTTGCAATTGCTGTTATAGAATCAAATGCCCCTATTAGAAAGAGTGCTCTTACTCTATGTCTCTTTGCCACAAATGCCGCAATATTAGAGCCAAGAGAAAAACCTAAAAGATAAAAATCACCATAATATTTCTGAACGAGCTGTGCAATTTTTAAACCATCACTAAGGAGATTCTTCTCATTTGCAACACCACCACTTTTTCCATAACCACGATAATTAAAAGCAATAAGACGCACATTTTTATAAGTTTCACTCAAGCGTCCCATTAAAGCAACACTATCATGAGAGCGACCAACAAAAATAAGCATCGTTGCTATAGCATTTTCAGGATCATAAATAACCCCTTCGAGCTCCACCCCATCATCACTCTCTATACTTAAAAGCTCACATTTTTTACAAAGGTGTCGCTCTTTTATATAGGTAGGCCAAAATATCATAAAATATTGCCACTGATAAAAGAGTCCAAAAATAATTAAACTTGTAACAAAAAGAAATATTATATATATCATTGTTTATAGCTCCACATGACTTGTTCCATCCCCATTAGGAACAACTTTTATCTGCAAAGGTATCCGTTCTTTTAAAACCTCCACATGCGAAATAACACCTACCATTTTACCACTTGTTTGTAAAAGATTGAGTGCATTCAGTGCAATTTCCAAACTCTCTTTATCAAGTGTTCCAAATCCTTCATCTAAAAAGAGAGAATCTATAGCTATCTTTTGACTTGCCAATTCAGAGAGCCCTAATGCAAGAGCTAAACTCACAATAAAACTCTCTCCTCCAGAGAGTGTATTTACAGGGCGTTCTACATTCCCTTGATAACTATCAACTATTTCAAGCTCTAAAAGTTTCTCTCTGTTTCGTGCTAAAGTATAACGATTACTTAAACACTCCAAGTGTCTATTTGCTAAATCTATCAGCTGGTCAAGCGTTACACCTTGTGCAAATTTTTTAAATTTTGTCCCATCAGCAGAACCTACCAAATCATTCAATTTTACCCATATGGCAAAATCTCTTTTTTTCTTCTCTAAAGAGACTTTATATTTTTGAAATCTATCTCTATTCTCTTGTGCTACTTCAAGCTCTTTTTTAAGACCGCCTATAGACTCCTGTAATATATCTGCCTTTTGTCTTAATAGTGCTTCTAACTCCCTATTAAAGCTCAAGAGTTCTAATGCCTTTATATGCTCTTTTACTCTCTCTATTCTCTTTTTCAAAGAGGCTATCTCTTTTTTAAATAGCTTCATTTGCGTCTGACTCTCCCCTTGGGCTACAAGGCATAGATGCAACTCTGCTTCTAATTCTTTTAAGAGTCTATCATTTTTTCTATACTCCTTTTGTATCTTCAAAAGTGCTTGATACTGCTCCTCTATCTTTTTCAAATCCAATACGATACCAAATGAGGCAAAATAGGATTGCAGGCTTTTTAGAAGATTTTGCAAAGCATCTCTTTTTTCTCCTCGTTGCAATTCTCTAAAAGCCCTCTCTTTCTCTTCTAATAAGATCTCCTTTTGCAAACGGTTTTGTTTTATTTGCTGTAGCCTCTCTCTTAATTTTTTCTCTTTTGCCTCAAGTATCTCTTCAGTATGCGTATCTATTGCAAAAGAGATATATCTTTTTACAATTTTTTCCTCCTCTTGCCTCTCTTTTGCATCTTTTTGTAGTATCTCTTCCATTCCCTCCTCTTTAGCAATCATCACACCTAAACGCAACTCTAGCTCTTGCAGACTCTTTTCTCTCTCTTGCAACTCCTCTATACGATTTTGCAACATCTCTTTAGTTTTATCGATAGAAATAGTTTGCATCTCTTTAGCAAAAGGATGCTCTCTTGCCCCACAAAGAAAACATGCCTCCCCCTCTACAAGTGCTTTCCTATCTTCTTCGTATTTCACAAGCAGTTGTTCTCTCTGCTCTTTTTGTCGTATTGTCTCTATATGATTTTTTATCTCTGCTATATGTGCTTTAGCACTTTTAGATATCTCTTGTAATAGGTCTCTCTCCTCTTTACTCTTTTTAATAGACGCTCTAAGTTCGCTCTCTTTTGTTGTTAGACTCCTATATTTTTTCAGACTCTCTCGAACTCTCTGCACCTCATCTAAATTTTTTTCTAAAGAGTCCTCCTCTTTTATATCATTATTTATATATTCTATGAAATGTAAATAACGCTCTTCTTTTTCCAAAAAAGTGCTACGCAAATCAGCAACTTCCAAATCTTCTTGACCATCTCCAATAGCCTCAGACCCTTTTTTATACGCTTTGATATCCTCCTCTATTATATCAAGCCTATAGAGTAGTTTTTTTTCTTTGGCATGTTCTTGCAAGTAGGCAGTTCTAAGTGCGATCTCTTTTTGAATATCCTCTTGCTTTTGCATCTGCAACACAAAAGAGCTCCTCACTTTTTCTAAGGATTTTTTATATCGCTCATCCTCCTCTTGCAACGCTTGAAGAGTATGCGACAAAGAGAGTGCCTCATGGAGTTTTTGAATGCTCTTCTCATTCTCACTCTTTTTGACTCTATTCTCCTTAAGTTGTTTCTCTTTTTGTGCTATAACATCTTCAGATAAAATGGAAATAGAATCCAAAAGTTTCTGCTCATTGGCTATCTCTTGCTCCAAAAGACGGTATTTTTCAAAAATAGCCTTTGATATATCTGCATAAATTTGCGTTCCCGTTATCTTTTCAAGTAAAATTGAACGCTCTTTTTCATCTACCTTTAAAAAACTAGCAAAACTTCCCTGAGCAAGAAGCATAGAGTGCATAAAACGCGAAAAATCAAGCCCTGAAAGCTCCTCTATTTTTTTTGGAACTTCACTTGGTCTTAATGGAAAAATTCTATTTTCCTCTAAATCTACAAGTTCCATAATAGCACTCTGAAATGCACCATTATATTTTTTTCTTGCGCGTCTCTGTTTCCACGAAGAGCGATAGAACTTTCCTTTTATCTCAAACTCTACCTCACAATATGCCTCCGCACAATTTTTACTCATCAGATTATTTGGGTTTTTCACTCTTGCTGTGCGACCATAAAGAGCACATGAGATAATATCAAGAAGAGTGCTTTTGCCAGAACCCGTAGGTCCTGTAATAAGAAAAAGAGCATTCTCTTGCGTTAGCTTTGCAAAATCAATCGACACCTCTCCTTTTAAAGAGTTAATATTAAGTGATTTTAAGGAGAGAATTTTCATCGCTTTTGCACCTCTGAAACAATCTCTTTAAAATGGGTAATAAGTCCATTGTATAATCTCTCATCCTCGATTTGCTCTTTTTCAAGACGCTTCTTAAATAGTTCCAAAGGGGTAAGTTCATCTAAGCTAATAGGCTTTGTATTCCTTTGATAAGATGGCTCTATATTTTTCTCTATTTTTACTGCCAAAAGAGTAACCCCAAGTAATCCAGCCTTCTCTCTTATGACTTTATTTGCATAAAAAGGATTATCATCATTTACATAGACCTCTATCCAACTCTCTTTCTGTGTAACTTCCTCTAATCTTTTTAAAATTGTTTCTGTTTTTCCTCTTAATACTAAAAGTTGTCGAAAGAGTGGAATAGCAACTTCATGCACATCAGCTCTCTTTTCATTAAAAGTTACAATATTCACCTTTTTTTGCGACATTGCCTCCCCAAAACTCAAGGGAATTGGTGCACCACAATAGCGTATATTGTCATAATCCACTTTTTGATTGGTATGCAGATGTCCCAAAGCTACATAATCAAATCTTTCACTTAAAAAATTAGCCTCTATAGCAACTTTTGCTCCCACATAGATTTCACGCTCAGAATCAACTCTCTTTGCACCAGTAGTTGTAAGATGCCCCGTTGCAATAATAGGAATATTTTTCCCCTCTGCATACTCTTTTGCCTTGCGGTAAAGACGCCTATAATGCTCTTTTATTCCCCATGTGAGTGCACTCTCTTTCTCATCAAAAGTCTGCCCTCTTATTGACTTTCGAACAACATAATCTCGTAAAAAAGGAACAGCACAAACAACTCCCTCTAATCTCCCATACTCATAAATAGGCACAATCTCCTCCTCAGTCATATCACCACTTGCAATAAGATAAATATTAAGTGCCTTGAGAAGTTTTTGTGATGCTTTGAGCATAGCAATAGAATCGTGATTACCTGCTATTAGAATAATATTACTACATGATGATTGAGAGAGTTTTGTAAGAAAATTATAGTAGAGTTCTAAAGCATAGTTTGGAGGTGTTGCTGTATCAAAGATATCTCCAGCAACAATAAGAAGAGAAATATGCTCTTTTTCTATTACCTCCAATAACCAATTAAAAAATTTCTTATGCTCCTCTTCCCTACTTTTACCCATAAAGCTCTGCCCCAAATGCCAATCGGATGTATGCAATATTTTCAACACTTCCCTTTTTATATTTTTATTAAACTCATTCCGATATAATACCAAAATACTATAAAGAGAAATTCATGAAACTTTTACTACTTTTTTTTATTCCTTCTATTATATTTGCACAAAGCTTTATAATTTCAAAAATACCACTTCCGAAAACTTATATAGAAAATCTTGATCCTTATGAATGCGATACTCTTTGTCTTCAAAATTATCTTGATAAGGGAATGCTATTCTCCTTTCTCGCACATGCTGACCATAAACTAAAAGATAAATCACTTGATGAAATAAGAAAAATGAACTTTACAATTCTTAATCTAGGGATGTCCAACACTTCTAATGGTTTAAATATCGCTATGCTATTGCCATATAATAAGATAGGGAAATATGCTGCATCCACAACAAATGCAGTCTTTATCTATTTAATGACAAAAAGCAACTCTTTTTCACTAAAAAGTTATAAGGTGGCAAGTGAAGAGCAAGATGCAATAGAAACAGCACTAAAAAAAATAGAGGCAGATGGATATAAATATGTTATTGCACCTTTTACCAAAAAAGGGGTAGAAAGTGTTATTGCGATCAATCCAAATCTCAATATATACTTTCCAACTGTCAATAAAAATGATATAAACACCACCTCTCCTTCCCTCTATTTTGGTGGTATAGATTATAAGAAACAAAGTAATATTCTTCTCAAAAAAGCAGTCTCTCCACTCGTTATTTTTTCAGATAGATCTGCAATAGGCAAAGAGTTAGCAAAATATCAAAAAGAGGAGTTTTTAACACAAATTATAGATAAAAACAATACAGAATTTGATGATGATACAAACCTTTATAAGCCAAAAAAAGTTATTCAATATAGAGTATCACAAAGAATGACAAATCTACAAAGATATCTTAAAGATAATAAAAAGATAGATAATGGATCATTTTTTATAAATACCCCCATCATCAAAACAGGAATGATAATATCACAACTGACACTCTATGATGTAAATCAAACAAATATTCTCTCCACACAAATCAATTATGACCCCTTATTGCTCTCGATGACACAATATAGAGATAGAAAAAAAATGATAATAGCAAACTCTATTACAGAAGAGAATAATATCTTAATAGAAGCCAATAGACTTATGCATAATGACATTGTCTATGATTGGATAAACTACTCTACAACCATAGCAATAGACTACTTCTATAGCTTAATTACAGGTATGCCAAGAGAGTATAAATTTCCGATGCAAGAGAATCAAATTATTTATGATGTAGAGCTTGTAAAACTAGGAGTCTCTAAATTTTTAAGGTATAATTCGCAAAATTAAAAGGGTTTAAAAATGCAGGTATTTGGAAAATTTTCAACAAATTTTGATATGGACTATCTTGTTGAGCACTATATGTATATCAACAAAAGTGAAGATGAAAAAATCACAGTGGATGATTTAGAGAGTATGCTTAAAAAGAAGCGTAAGCATGTAGCAGGAACGATATTTTTATACAATCCTGAACGCTCTCCAGTAGGATATAAAATGAGTCGTTTTTTGCAAGAGGATGGATTTGATAAATATGATGAGTTTGTTCCTCTTAATGAATCTCCAAAAGATTATATACTCAATGCAGGATTAAAAGAACATTACAAGGGTAAACTTGTAGAGATTCGGTATCTTTTTACTTATAATCGTGAAAATATTGAACCAACTCCTATTATAGAAGAGTTCGATGCAGATATCGACAAACTCACTTCAACACAACTTACCCGTTATGATAGAAATCTTAACTACATTGATATTCCAAATATCCGTTTAACTGGAAAATTTGTCTTTTTTGCAATGGGGCACAAATATGACCGCCATCACAAAGCTATTATTGCCTATGCAAGAGCACTCTCAACACATGTAAATAAACTCGATAAAAATGTCGTCTTTATGTATGATAATAACTATGACCCAGAAGAGTGTATTGAAAGAGCCTATTATCCCTCCCCTTATGCAGGAGGGAAAGCGCGTGAAATTCGTGCAAATGCAGTTAAAGCTATCTTCAAAACTATGCCACCACAGAGAGTAAAGATTTAGTTATCTTCTTCTTGCCCATCGTGCGAAATATCTCGCAGGGGCAATGCTTTTATCTATCTCTTTTCCATACAATATATGCTCTTTTAAAATCTTTGCCAAATAGGGTGCAAGCACAAAGCCATATCCACCACTCCCATTGATAATAGAGAGATTTGGATAGTAACTAAAGGCATCATAACTAATGCGTTTATCTTGCAAACGATTACCACAATTTTTAATAGTCTCTTCAGAGCGTATCAAAGCACCAAGCAGTGGCATATAATCAACAGAACCAGAACGCAAACCTACATAATCTTTCACAATTTCAATGTTTTTCAAATCTATCGTTTGTGCTGCTTTTTCTAAAAGTTCTGCTCTTCCTTTTTCTATATCATATATCTCTTTATTCTTCTCTGGATGGTAGTGAATAGTATGCGTTGCACCAATAGCAAGAATATTTTTTCCACTCTCTTGATGACTTTTTGAGACAGAGACAAATTGATGCAAAGAGTAGGGATTTTTTGTAGTTGTCTGCACATCTATGCGATGCCCCCAAATCCCTCTAACATCAATATATGGCTCTTTAATAACTTTTTCATACGCTCCAGTTGCCAAAACAACCTCTTTTGCACTATAACGCTCATTAAGAAGCCAAAATCCATCATCATAGCGTAGATTTTCCACCTTTTCACACACAAACACTGCACCCTTACTCATCTCATGCGTTACACTTTGTGCATTCACTACTCCTGCACAAAGAGAGACATATTCTCTTGCTTTTGCTCCATCTGTCAACAAATCTAACACCTCTTGAGAGACCTCTTTAAGCATAAATGGAGGATTTTTCTTATATTCGCAAAGCAAACTATCATCCTTTGCATCTTTTGCAATATGAAGAAGTTGAGAAGATTCAAAAGAGTTAGGAAAGTTTTTTTTGTAATACTCAATGGAGTAACGAAAGGCATCATCTAAGAGAATGCGAAGGTCGCCAGATTTTGAAAACTTAGGAGAGATAAAAGCACCAGCAGCACCACTGCCACCTGCTGCAATAGCCTCTTTGTCAAAGAGAATAACACTTTTGCCCTCTTGTAGAAACTCATAAGCAACACTACAGCCGTTTATTCCTGCTCCTACAATGGCAATATCATACATAAAAAGCTCCTAAATACTCACCTCTTTGATGTCGGCAATATTAAGAATACTTTTATAGATAGAAGCTACAAGGGCCTTTCTATTGTTCTTTATCTTCTCATCTTCTGCATTTACCATTACATTTTCAAAGAAATTATCTAGCTCAGGTTTCAGACCAAAGAGTGCATCAAGCTCCTCTTCATAACTCTCATACGATTTGGCACTTATCTCTTTATATTTCTCATAAAGATTTTTTTCAGCTTCTTCCTCAAAAAGAGTGCTATCAACAGTAAGTGCTTCACTCAAATCAATATCTTTTGTAATATTAGCAACACGCTTAAAAGTTGAGAATATAGCATCAAAATCTTCAGAATTTACAAGCGTATTGAGTGCTTCTATCTTTTGTCCAAGTGCTAAAAGTTCTCTCTCTCCAGATGCTAAAACAGCTTCAATAATAGAAGGATTTACTTTGTAATATCTTCTAATACGCTCTAAAATAAAGTTCTCCAATTTTTCCAAATCAATCGCATCATAATTACCAGCAAGCTCTTGCATAGTTTTTACAATATCAAACTCGAAATTATATTCATTTACTATACGAATAATTCCATTAACAGCACGACGAAGGGCAAAAGGGTCTCGCGAACCTGTTGGAATTTCATTCACCGAAAAGAGTCCAAGAAGCGTATCAATTTTAATGCTCATAGCAACAATAGCACTAAGCTCCGTAGAAGGTAATTCGCTCTCTTCTCCTTCAGGAAGATACTGCTCTTTTATTGCAATAGCCACAGCTTCACTCTCTCCTGCTTCAAGTGCATAGTAATACCCCATAATCCCTTGAAGCTCTGTAAATTCATACACCATCTCACTCATTAAGTCAGCTTTTGCAAGTGCTATTGCTCTATCTAAATCTTCAATATCTGCATTTGGTTTATAGAGTGCAAAGAGTTTATTTGCTACTTTTGCTTCTCGCTCTATTTTATCAGCAACAGTGCCAAGTCCTTTGAAAAAGGCAACTTTTTCTAGCCCTTTTGTAGAGAGACCATTTTTAAGGTCATTTTCCCAGAAAAAGAGTCCATCAGCAAGACGAGGACGCAATACACGCTCATTTCCACTTACCACTTCAGAAAAATCATCTGTTAATGCATTCGAGACAACAATAAATTTATTAATAAGTTTGCCATCTTGAAAAACAGGGAAATATCGTTGATGCTCTTTCATAGAGGTAATAATAACTTCAGGAGGAAGACGCAAAAATTCTGCATCAAATGAGCCTAAAAGTGCCGTAGGATTTTCTGTAATAGCAACAACTTCTGCAAAAAGTTCTTCATCTATTGCAACATCAAGACCATTTTCAGACTCTATTTTTTTGATATCTGCAAGAATTTTATCTGCACGCTCTTGCTGAAAGAGTGTTACCCCACCCTTTTTGAGTGTCTCAAAATACTCTTTTGCACCACTAATCTCTACAGCATTAAAATTGGCTATTCTATGCACTTTTGTCGTTTTTGCTGATGCCACACCATAAAGAGTCATAGGCACAAGTGCATCATCCAAAAGAACATTTACCCAGCGAATAGGACGGATAAAGCTCTCATCCAAACTCCCCCAACGCATAGATTTTCCAAAATCAAGAGAGTGCAACCACTCATGAATGATACCTTCAAGAAGCTCTCGAGACTCCTTCCCCTCAACATCCTTTTTATAGTAAAGCACCTCTTTACCATTTTTCTTTGCACTACTCAACTCTTCAAGTGTTACACCACATTTTTTTGCAAAGCCAGTCGCGGCTGGAGTAGGATTACCATCTTTATATGCCACAGCCAAAGGTGCTCCGAAGAACTCCTCTACGCTATCATCTTGCTTGAGTTTAAACTCTCTATGCCATAAAACCAAACGACGAGGAGTATAGTAAAATTCAAACTCTCCAAGAAGCGAATATTTTTCTAACACAGCAGCATATTTTTTTTCAATATTTTTCATCTCTTTTAAAAGAGGAACTGCAGGAAGCTCTTCAACACCGATTTCAATTAATAATGGTTTTAACATATTTAGACTCTTTATTTTATAAATTGTCGCGATTGTATCTATTTATTGGTTAAATTTTTGTTAAGTCTTGAGCAAAATAGTGAAAATATAATAGCTATTCTTGGAATAAAAATCAAAAAATTATAAGAAATTATTAAAAAGATAAAAAAAGGAAGATAAAAAAAGAGTGGCGCGGTGGATGGGGCTCGAACCCACGACCCCCTGCGTGACAGGCAGGTATTCTAACCAACTGAACTACCACCGCACTCTAAAATGGTGGGCACTACTGGACTCGAACCAGTGACATCTACCTTGTAAGGGTAGCGCTCTACCAACTGAGCTAAGCGCCCATAAAAAATGGGAATAAAAAACACCAAAATTGGCGACCCCTAAAGGATTTGAACCTCTGTTACTACCATGAAGTGATAGTGTCCTTGGCCACTAGACGAAAGGGTCACTTTCATTAACAAAGGGATTAACAATGGTGGGCACTACTGGACTCGAACCAGTGACATCTACCTTGTAAGGGTAGCGCTCTACCAACTGAGCTAAGCGCCCATCTAAACTAAAATGGCGCGGTGGATGGGGCTCGAACCCACGACCCCCTGCGTGACAGGCAGGTATTCTAACCAACTGAACTACCACCGCATTTTATCCTAATTAAAGAACAATCTTTTAGTTTAAAAATGGTGTCCTGTGATGGATTCGAACCATCGGCCACATCATTAAAAGTGACGTGCTCTACCAGCTGAGCTAACAAGACGATTGCCTCTTATTGTTAAGAGGTCGAAATTATAGACAAAAAAAATTTATATGTCAAGAGTTTTTGAAAAGAATTTAAAAAAAAGTCTTTTTATCTAATAAAAGCAACATTTTTATCGCCATAAGAGCACTCTGATGTTGCACATAATTTCTATCTCCCAAAAAATGAAAACGATTTTCAACATGCTCTCTTTTGCTACGAACACTAATATAAACAGTCCCAACAGGTTTCTCTTCTGTTCCACCAGCATCACCAGCTATACCACTTATTGCAATTGCATAATCTGCATCACTTACACCTAAAGCACCCAAACTCATCTCTTTGACCACCTCAGCACTCACTGCACCATACTCTTCTAATGTACTCTGCTCTACTCCTAACCAATTCTCTTTTAGTCCATTAGAATAAGTTATTAAAGAACCATTAAAAATTTTTGATGCTCCATTGTGCTTTGTAAAGTAGTAAGTAAGTAATCCACCTGTGCAACTCTCAGCAAAAGTTATCTTTCGCCCAAGATGAGAGAGTTTATCTATAATATATTCAACAATATTTGAAGATGCAATAAACTTTTTAGGAAGTAATTTTTTTGATGATTCTATAAATTTAGAGATATCTCCATATTTTTTACTATAAATATCCAATCGCAACCACCCCTCAATCTCTTGTAAAAAGTCAAAATGAACTTCATAAGTTTGTGCTATTGGAGTGAGAATATTCACTATCGTCTCTCGCTCCTCATCGAAGATATGAGCAACTGCTTTTATTTCATTACTACAAAGTAGTATTTCAGGCATTCTCTCACCCTCATCTATTTGCAAAACATTTATAACAGCTTTATTATACTCTAAAAGATAACTTCTCTCCTCAAAGAGTGGTGCTTTTTGAGGAATAAGCATACCATCGCGAAGAATTTGATTATCATTTGTTGCTGTGCATATTACTTTACCAATCGTTGAAAAATTCTGTTTTGTAGTTACAATCACAACTCTATCATCTGTATTTAAAGATTTTTCAAGATAAAGAAACAAGGATGTATCCCCATCTTTTAAAAAGCTGATTATATCTATAAATGCGACTTCTGCCTTTATATTGCGTAAAACATACTCTTTTAATGGGATATTATAGATAAATTTATTGCCGATAAATATTAAATGTGTTTTCATAAGTGCAATTATAGCAGTTTTATTAGCTTTTAAACACATGAGAGATATAATGCAAGGAATTTATATTTTGAGGTTTCAATGGACTACAAAGACACACTACTTTTACCGACAACAACATTCGCTATGCGCGGAAACCTAATAAACAATGAACCAAAGCGTTATGCAGACTGGGATAAGAAAAAAGTTTATTTCAAGATGAAAACAAAACGCATAGATGCAGAGAGTTTTACATTACATGATGGGCCTCCGTATGCCAATGGACATATTCATATTGGACATGCTCTCAATAAAATTCTCAAAGACATCATCATAAAACACAACTATTTTAATGGAAAATCTGTCCGTTTTACTCCAGGTTGGGATTGCCATGGTCTTCCAATAGAGCAACAGGTTGAGAAAAAACTTGGTGGTAAAAAGAAAAAAGAGGAGCTTGAAACTGCACAAATTCGCAAACTCTGTCGTGAACATGCTGCAAAATTTATAGATATTCAAAGAGATGAATTTAAAACACTTGGGATTATTGCTGATTGGAAAAAGCCCTATGTAACAATGGATTATAAATTTGAAGCAAATATCTTTAGAACATTATGTGATGTTGCAAAAAAAGGTCTCTTAATTGAACGCAGTAAGCCTGTATTTTGGTCTTGGGCAGAACGCACTGCACTTGCTGAAGCAGAGGTTGAGTATGAAGACAAAGAGGACTACTCTATCTTTGTTGCATTTGAACTTGACGATGATGCGAAAGAGAAACTAGGACTTGATAAAGAGCAAAAAGTTGCTCCTGTTATCTGGACAACAACGCCTTGGACAATTCCTGCAAATACAGGTATCTCTCTTAATCCTGAAGAAGAGTATGTGCTTACAAGTGATGGCTATATTGTCGCTAAAAAACTCTACAACTCTTTAATAGAGAGTGAAGTTATTAAAGGAGAAGTAGTAAAAACTTTCCATGCAACTGAGCTGGAAAATCTCAATGCACTTAATCCACTTAATGGAAGAAAATCTCACATCGTTCTGGGTGAGCATGTACTTATGGAAAATGGTACAGGTTGTGTCCATACAGCACCAGGGCATGGAGAAGACGACTATCGTGTAGGACTCAAATACAATCTTGAAGTTGTTATGCCAGTTGATGAAACAGGATGTTTTGATACAACAGTTGTGAATGAAAAGCTCATTCCAAACGCAGAGGAGTTTGTAGGGCGTCATATCTTTAAATCAAATGAAGATATTTTAGCACTTATGGGTGATTCAGTTTTACAAACAAACAAATTTATTCACTCCTATCCACACTGCTGGAGAAGCCATACGCCACTTATCTATCGTGCTACAAAACAGTGGTTTATCTCTGTTGATGGCGTACCTGAGGGAGAGAGCAAAACACTTCGTGAAATTGCACTTGGTGAAGTTGCAAAAACAAAATTCATCCCTGAAACAGGTCGTAATCGCCTTAACTCAATGGTAGAGAACCGTCCTGATTGGTGTATCTCTCGTCAGCGTGATTGGGGTGTGCCTATTGCCTTTTTTAGAGTAAAAGCTACTGGTGAAGTGCTTTTTGATGAAAAAGTAATGAATTTTGTTGCTATGATTTTTGAGATGCAAGGAAGTGATGCTTGGTACTCTATGGATATTGCACAACTCCTCTACCCTGGAAGTGGCTACAAACCTGAAGAGCTTGAAAAAGTCAATGATATTCTTGATGTATGGTTTGATTCTGGCTCAACTTGGAACTCCGTGCTAAAATCTCGTAACTATGATGCAGGAGACTACCCAGCAGATTTATATGTAGAAGGAAGTGACCAACATCGTGGTTGGTTCCAATCTTCACTCTTTTTATCCTCTGCTGTGCAACACAAAGCCCCATACAAAGGTGTGCTTACTCACGGTTTTACAGTCGATGAGAAGGGTGAGAAGATGTCTAAATCTAAAGGCAATGTTATTGCACCTGAAAAAGTGCTAAAAGAGTATGGAAGTGAGATACTCCGTTTATGGGTTGCTTCATCTGATTATCAAGGAGATTTAAAAATCTCTCAAGGTATCCTAAAACAAACAAGTGAGAACTACCGTAAGCTTAGAAATACTTTTAGAATTATGTTGGCAAATATTAATGATTTGGATACGCTTACTCCTATTGATGAGATGGGTGATTTGGACAAATGGATTTTGAGTGTTGCTACAGATGTTTTAGGCGAAGTGCATAAACAATTTTCAGAGTATAATTTTGTTAATGGTATGAGCACACTCAACAACTTTATCGTTAATGAGTTAAGTGGTATGTATATTGATATGACAAAAGACAACCTCTACTGTAATGCCAAAGAGTCACAACGCCGTCGTGCAAGTCAAAGTGCTATGGCACTTATTACAAAAACACTTCTTACAATTATGGCACCTATTCTCACATATACAGCAGATGAAATAGTCGAAAATGCACCTGCTATCATCAAAGGCGATGCAGAAGATATATTTGATATGATATATACACCACTCAGTGCAGTAGAAACACCTTTTGATGCTGCTTATATGGTAAAAGCTCGTGAAGGTTTTGGTGCCGTTGTTGATAAATTGAAAAAAGAGAAAATTATCAAATCAACACTTGAACTTGTTATCTATACTGAATCAAAAAGAGTGCTAGATATGGATAGAGTTGATGCAGAAGATTGGTTTGTTGTCTCTGGTGTTTTAGAAGACAAACCTGAAGAGGATATTATTGGAAGTTTCTCGCTCGATGATGACACATTCTCTATAGCAAAAGCAACAGCACATAAATGCCCACGATGTTGGAAATACCAAGCAAAAGAGGAAGATTGCCTCTGCGAACGCTGTCAAAGTGTTGTAAATGCCTAATTTTAGTGAGCCTGTAACAATCTCATTTATTGGAGCATCTATTGCTCTTATATTTGTTGTTGTGGGTATTGGCATATTTTTTGTAAAAAAATTCAAATAAACAAGTAAGAGGAAAAGAAGTGATAACACTCAAAGAAGCACTCACTCTCAATAAAGAGGAGTTAGAAAATTTTAAAAGCGAACTTCTCCAAAAGATTGAAGCAAATAAAGAACTCAACGCATATATAGATGTCAAAAATATTGGTGAAGGTGTGCCTATCGCCATAAAAGACAATATACAGGTAAAAAACTGGTCTGTAACTTCAGGCAGTAAGATTTTACAAGGTTATATTGCACCCTATAACGCAACGGTAATAGAAAAACTTGAAAATGCAGGTCTAAGCCCTTTTGGACGCACAAATATGGATGAATTTGCTATGGGTTCTACAACAGAATCAAGCTTTTATGGCAAAACGCAAAATCCACATGCAAGTGATAGAGTCCCAGGAGGAAGCTCAGGAGGAAGTGCCGCGGCAGTTGGTGCTGGTCTTGCCATTGCAGCACTCGGTTCTGACACAGGTGGTTCTATTCGCCAGCCTGCTGCTTACTGTGGTATAGTTGGAATGAAACCGACTTATGGACGCGTAAGTCGTTATGGACTTGGAGCGTATGCTTCTAGTTTAGACCAAATAGGACCAATGACACAAAATGTAGAAGATGCAGCCATTCTTTATGACATTATTAGTGGAAGTGATGCAAAAGACTCTACCAATGCAATGATGGATGATAAAGTAGTCCCAAATCTTAATCCAACAAGAAAACTCACAATAGCAGTTCTCCCAAAATATATTGAAAATGCAAGTGATGATGTAAAAGAGGCATATACAAAAGCTATAGAAGCACTCAAAGCACAAGGGCATACTATTGTTGAAAAAGAGATGATGGATGCAAAATATGATATTTCTGCATACTATATTACAGCAACAGCAGAAGCAACAACCAATCTTGGTCGTTATGATGGCATCCGTTATGGAAACCGTGTTGAGGGAAAAAATCTTGAAGAGACTTACTACAATACAAGAAGTGAAGGTTTTGGCGATGAAGTCAAACGAAGAATCCTACTTGGAAACTTTGTGCTCTCAAGTGGTTATTATGAAGCATACTATGTAAAAGCACAAAAAACACGCCACCTTATCAAAGAGGAGTATGCAAAAATATTTAATGATGTTGATTTGATTCTCTCTCCTGTTGCACCAAGTGTTGCTCCAAAATTTGGCGAACTTGCAAACCCTATGGATATGTATTTGAGTGATATTTATACTATCAGCGTCAATCTTGCTGGTCTTCCTGCTCTTTCACTCCCAATTATGAAAAATAGCGAAGCAATGCCAGTAGGTCTGCAACTTATTGCAAAAGCCTATGATGAACAGACACTCTTTGATGGAGCTTTGAGTCTAGAGCAAGCAATAGCATATAACGCATAAGAGGATTACTCTTCAAAAAGAGAGAGAATGCTCTTTTTGTTTGTCTTCCTCGCAAAATCAACTGCGGTAAAACCTTTTCTATCTTGAGCATTTTTATCGGCACCATGTGCCAATAATATCCGTGCTATCTCTACTCTACCATAACATGCAGCTGCCATAAGTGCACTAAATCCACTCCTTCTTGTTGTCTCATTAACATCTTTGCCCTGCTCTATCAAATAGAGCACCATCTCTTTATTATCATGTGCAACTGCCATATCAAAAATACTGACACCCTCATTATCAAAATCAAAAATATCTGCCCCATTTTGACAAAGCAATAATAAAGTATCCATACTACATCCTGCACGCAATGCACATGCAAGCACAGACTCTCCCATCTCATTTGTTTGGGATATATCCCCTGCACCAGATTGAATATATTTTTTTATTCCGATATAATCATCATTTTTTAAAAGTTCAAGCCATTTATCCATCATCTATACTCCCCACATTTTTCGATATAATAGCAAAAATAAAATAAATTGAAGGAAGGAATAAAAGATAAATGCATACAAAAACAACAAAAGAGAAACTCATCAATGATATTCAAAATCTTCTCAATACCTATGAAGGGGTTCCACCCACTTCTATTAATCCAAATCTTTTGCAGTTTATGGATGAAGCGACATTAAAAGAGATTATAGGCAACCTGCTTACACAAAAAGAGGAGGCCAAAGAGGTTGATATTGCATGGTTAGAGCAGTTTCAATCCACCCACTAATCCAAATATTCAATAGCTTTTATCAATTTTTGAGGCAAAACATATCTATTTGATTCAATCTCTTCTATTTGAAGAAAAGAGAGTTCTCCCTTATTTGAGACAATAACCTTATTTGCATCTTTATTTTCAAGTAGATAATCTACAGCAGCTACAGTAAAATCAAAAGCCATAATTCTATCATATACAGTAGGATTTCCTCCTCTTTGAATATGACCAAGTATGCTAATTCTTGTCTCCAAACCTAGCTCTTTTTCTATCCATTGGCGAATCTCTTCACTCTTTTTTGTCCCCTCTGCTACAATAGCAAGAACATATCCCCTGCCATTAGCTATTTCATGTTGCAATCGTTTTTTCTTACTCTCTTTATTAAATGCAACTTCGGGAATAACACATATCTCAGCTCCACTCACAACAGCAGAGACAGCAGCAAGATATCCACACTCGCGACCCATTACCTCAATAATAAATGCCCGATGAAAAGAGGAAGCAGTATCACGAATTTTATCTATAGCATCACGGATGACATTTAAAGAGGTATCTACACCAAGACAATATTCAGTGCCATAAATATCATTATCAATTGTCGCAGGAATACCGACAAAATTGATAGCAAATTCAGAACTAAAAACACGCATAGCACGAAAAGAGCCATCACCACCAAGCACAACTAAACCATCTATGTTGAGTGCTTGTAGGTTCTCATATGCCTCTTTTCTATATTTGTATTCATAAAATCTTTTGGAGCGTGAAGAGCGAATAATAGTTCCACCAAGATGCACAATACCTGCAACATCTTTGTAAGAGGCTTCTTTTATATTATTATCTATAAGCCCCTCAAGACCATCATAAATAAAGTAGCTTTTTTCGCCCTTCTCATAAGCATAATCAACAAACTGCTTAATAGCAGGATTCATACCAGGAGCATCACCCCCTGAACAGATAATAGCTAATGGCATAAATCTCCCTTTTTTTAATTATTGCCTACAAAAACACACATATCAACAAGTCTTGAGCTATAGCCCCACTCATTATCATACCATGCCAAAACTTTTACAGTTCTACCATCAACTACAGTTGTCATATCCGGCACATAAGTTGCACTATATGTAGAGCCTATAAAATCACTAGAGACTCTTTTATCATAATCAATCTCTAAAAGACCAGCAAAATTTGTTTTTGAGGCTTTTTCAAATGCAGCGTTAATATCTTCAACTGTTACATCTTGTTTGAGATTTACTGTTAAATCTACTACGGAGACATCAGGAGTAGGCACACGCATAGCATAACCGTTGAGTTTGCCTTTAAGTTGAGGCATTACAAGTGCCATTGCTTTTGCTGCACCTGTTGTAGTAGGAATAAGATTTACAGCAGCTGCACGCGCACGACGCATATCTTTTTTATGTTTTACATCCAAAATATTTTGGTCATTTGTATAAGAGTGTATAGTTGTCATCAAACCATTTTCAATGCCAAATGTATCATCCAAAATTTTACAAAGTGGTGCAAGTCCATTTGTTGTGCAGCTTGCGTTTGAGATAATCGCTTCACCTTTATACTCATCTGTATTGATATTAATAACATAAGTAGGTGTATCATCTTTAGCAGGAGCACTCATTACTACCTTTTTAACACCATCTTTCAAGTAAGCCTTTGCTTTTTCAGTTGTCAAAAAGACACCCGTGCACTCTATCACAACCTCTGCACCAGCCTTGCCAAATTCAAGCTCTTCAGGGTTACGCGTAGAACTCATAGCAACAGTTTTACCATTAATCATAATCGTCTTTTCATCAATAACTTTTGCATCAACTCCACTATGCACACTATCATATTTAAAAAGATATTCCAGCATATCTGGTTTTGCAGTAGTATTAATCGCCACTAGCTCAATATCGTCTCTACTTGTAACAATTTTTGCTACAATCATCCCTATTCTACCTGTTCCATTTATTGCTACTTTTACAGCCATTTTATTATCCTTTTATTTATTAATGACATTGTATTTTTTTTCACATTAAAATACAATTTAAGTTTCGATAAAAGCAATCGCTTTCTTCGTTAATGATGAAATAGGTGCATTTTTTAGCTCCTCCAACTCTACCCAAACAACCTCATCTGTAATTGCATCAACATTATACAAATTTACAGTGAGTCTATATTTTGTATAAGAGTGTTTAAAGGAGGCGATAAAATTCTCCTCTATTGGGTCTGTATTTGGAAGCACAAGCATCCCTTTATAGAGCTTCTCTTTCGATATTGTTAGTGCTATTTTGCCCTCTTTTATGTGTAATGCATAAAAAAGTTCTAAAGACTCATACTCCTTTTTCTTCTTTTGTGTATAGAGTTCAGGCTCCTCTTTTCCAATACACGCTAAACGCAATGGACAAATCTCACACTGAGGTTTTTTTGGCAAACAGACTAAAGAGCCTAAATCCATAAGAGCAAGATTATGCCCTCGTGCATCACTTGTGTTTAAAAATCTAGTCGCATACTCCCAAACAGTTTTATCGGCAACTCCTAAGAGTCCAAAGTAGCGTTTGAGCACTCTTGCTATATTTGTATCGACAACAGGAACATTTTGTCTATACCCAAAACTACAAATTGCACTTGCTGTATATTCCCCTATTCCGGGTAACTTTAAAAGTGCTTTTTTTTCACAAGGAAGTCCATCAGAGGCTAGTTGTGCTGTTTTATGCAAATTTCTTGCCCGAGAGTAGTATCCCAATCCACTCCAAAGTGCAAAAACATCATCAAGCTCTGCTATTGCCAAAGATTCTATAGTAGGGAATCTTGCTAAAAATTTTGGATAATATTCATCTCTTACACGACTTACCTGTGTCTGTTGGAGCATAATTTCACTTACATAGATATGATAAATATTCTCTGTTTTACGCCATGGAAGTTCGTGTCGTCCCTCTCTTTCATACCAATCAAGTAGTGCTATATGTGCAGATTTATCTACCATATAAGAAAATAATTAAGTGCAAAAAGAGCAAGAAGCTTCACTGCAGAGATAGCACTAACCCCTATAATATTACCAATCTGACAGGAACTACAATTTTTGTATTGTCGCCCTTCATACTGTGCATAGAAGAAGTAAGTAACCAAGAGAACCAACATAAAAAGCATTGTATAGTTTTCTGCTACTTTCAAAATTGCTCTATTTGCATCTGAGAGAAAAAAAGAGAATCCAACCCCCACAAGTGCAGCAATAAATGTATATTTAAAAGTGTGTAAAATTTTATCGCGTTTAAAAACAGTTGGACAACCATTCTCTATAATTGCATCTGTTCCAAACTCCAATTTTTCATCAAAAATTTTTCGCTCTGCATCATCAAGTCGGATTCTAAAATTTGACCCAAAAGAGTAATCAAGTTTGCGTTGGATAATAATAGCCTTTTCTCCTGTGGCATCTAAAAATTTTTGATTGCCCTCTCTATCCTCATACATTACCTTTATCGTCTCATAACGCTCCACTTTTGCACTTAGATTAGGGAAATATGCAGTGGTCTCAACACTCTCTATAGTTCCCTCTTGTTTAATAATTCTAGCATTAATAAGTTCAATAAAATCATCTCCATCTTGAAGCACAATGACATTATAAGGCGAACCTATTTGAAATGCAGCCAAAGCATTCAGATTATTTGCTTTCATAGTATCTTTTATATCATCAATTAACTGAAAAAGTGCATCATCAAATAGGCGAACATTTGCACCAAACTCTAAACTAGGTGTCTTTGGATAGGTAATAATCTCTTTAATCATCATCGCTCACTTTTTTTTAAATATATAATTTTAGCATATATTTTTTTCTTATATTTTAAAAAAACTTTCTATTTATTAATTTAATATTTATCATCATAGCATAATAAAATTTATATGCTATAATAACGCGTTAAATTTTAAACAAAACGAAGGGAAAATAATGATTAAATTTTTAGCTACACTATTTTTTCTCTCAGCAGTTGTTCATGCAAACTCAAACAGTAGTGAGCCTAGCACAACAACTCTGCTTAATAAGCATAAATCACACCAAAAGAGTGATTTAGATGAGAAAAAATATGACAAAGATTCTCTTAGTAGCGACAAAAACGCACTCTCGCTTCAAGAAGCGTTACAGATGCTTAAGTCGCAAAACTTGGAGATAAAAGCAGCAAAAATAGATGTAGAAGCAGCAAAAGCCAATGAAGGGAGTGTCTCAGGGATGAACTGGGGGAAACTTACCTTCCAACAAGACATAGCGCGTTCCAATGATGCAGGAAATGTATTTGGATTCAAGCTTACTTCTCGTGAAGCTAATTTTGGAGATTTTGGATTTTCTGAGTTTCTTGCACCTTTAGGAGGTGCTATTTCTGGTGCTGCCAATGGGCAACAGCCTGCAGATATGAGTGGAATTTTAGGGGTTCAGCCAAAAGATCTAAACTATCCAGAATATAGAAACTTCTTTCAAACAAAATTGAAATATGAAGTTCCTCTTTTTGCCGGTTTTGCCATTTCAAGCTATGAAGAGATTATGAAAGAGATGTCCAAAATGAAAGGGCTTGAAAAGGACAAAATTGAAAACGAAAAGATCTATCAACTCAAAAAAAGTTACTATGATGTAGCACTTCTTGATACATCTATAGCACACTTAAATATCGTTATGAATAATATCAACACACTAGAAGAGACAACAAAAATGATGATAGATGTAGGATATGCAAAAAAAGTTGATCTCCTAGAAGTGCAGGCAAAAAAAGGAAATGTTGAGAGACTTCTAGTGCAGATGAAAGCAAACAAAGAACTTCTCTTGCAATATATTAGCTTTTTACTCAATAAAAAGGTAACAGCAATCAAAACACCAGCATCAGATGTTCCTATGCCAACATATACAGATGAGGAGATTCTCAAAACAAACCTTGATATTCAAAGAGCTAAAACTGGTCTTGAGATTAGAAAATCTATGCAAAGTGCAGCAGAGAGTGGATTTTATCCTACTGTAGGAGCATTTGCAGAGGTTGCAACTGCAGATGATACTTTCTTGGGGGATGCAAGTGATCATAAAGCTTACACGATAGGAGCAAGAGTAAGTTGGAATATTTTTAATGGCGGGATAGATGCTTCAAAAGTTGAAAAAGCAAAACTAGAACGCCTAAAAATGAGCTCTCAAGTAGCACTTGCAAAAGAGGGAATTACCCTTAAACTTGCAAAGATAAGAACAAAAATCAAAAGTATAAATGTGGAAATAGCATCACTCAAGAAAGAGCTCGCACTAGCAGATGCTATTTATGAAAACTATGAATACAGATATAAAGAGAAACTTGTCTCTATGAGTGATGTTATTATCAAACAATCACTTCAAATAGAGAAGATCTTACAACTACAACAAGCAAAAAACAGACGCACAGAAGCAGTTTTTGCTTTAGAAAAATTAGCAAACGGAGAAAAATAGAATGAAAAAGCTACTAATACTATTGGCACTAAGTGCTTCACTTATTGCAGAGACACTTACGCTCTCTGGAACAGTTATTTCAGATAACAAAAAGATGATTACAAGTCGTTTTATGGGATTTGTTACACATGTAAATGTCTCAGAAGGGAATTATGTTAAAAAAGGACAACTCCTCTATAGTATTGATTCAAAAGAGATTGATGCAGCAAAATCACAAGTAGAACTTGCCATTTCTCAGGCACAACTCTCTCTACAAATGTATCAAAACCAACTTACAAATGTCCAATTAAATCTTGAGAGAAATAAAAGATTACTTGCAAAAGATATGGTTTCTCGTTATGAAGTAGAGAATCTTGCACTTGCAGCAAAAAATCTTCGTGATTTAGTTGCAATTTCTCAAAAACAGGTAGAACAGGCAAAAGAGAGACTCAAAGAGGTAACAAATCAATACAAATATTTGAATATTACTGCACCAAATAATGGTGTTGTTATTAAAGTAAATGTGCGTGTTGGCGAGATGGCAATGCCTGGTATGCCTGCTATCATTCTCTCTGACCTAAGTGATTTAAAAGTCTCTGTAGAGGTTGCAGAGAGCGATTTAAAACTACTTAAAAGAGGAAAAAAAGTGGTTATTAATATTCCATCACAAAATATTAAAGAGATTGGAAAAGTAACAGCAATTATTCCAAACTCAAATCCAATGACACATACATTTAAAGTAAAAATATCTTTTAAATCTCATCATAAATCTGTGTATCCAGGTATGTATGCAACAGTATCTATTAACTAAGGAGAGGCACTATGAAACATCATAAAATTTATGAGCCTAGTGATGCAGCAGGAAAACTAGCTAAGGGTTTCTTACGAAATCCTCTCACAATTGTTTTGGGGGTCTCTCTATTAGTTCTTGGATACCTCTCTCTTGAAATTATGCCTCGCGAAGAGAACCCTCAAATGGTTGTCAGTGGTTCTACTGTTATTGTTCCTCTTCCTGGTGCAACAGCAAAAGAGGTTGAAAAGGTAATCGTGCAACCTTTGGAGCGAAAGCTAAAAGAGATTAAAGGGGTTGAGCATATTTATGGCACGGCTATGGATAATGTCGGAATAGTCAATGCAGCATTTTTTATTGGTCAAAAGAAAGAGGCTTCTAATCTCAAAGTCTATGATAAGATTATGCAAAATTCGGACATGTTTCCTAAAGGTGCTAGAAATCCTATTATCAAACCACTCGATATTGATATTGATATTCCTATTATGAGTGTTGCATTTTACTCTAATGGTAAGTTAAATCAGACAGAGCTCTATGAGAAAGTAAAAAAGATACAACAAAAGATTAATGCGTTGAAAAATGTTGCTGTTACTGCCTTAAAAGGTGGGCATAAACCTCAGTTTAATATAGAAGTGGATTTGAATAAACTCTCTGGATATAATCTCTCAATGGGACAAATAATGCAAGCACTTCAATCACTTGCATATAATGTTCCAGCAGTCAAAACGAGAACAAAAGAGAATGAGATAATGATAGTTGGTGTCAAAAATGCAATTGAGAGCATAAGTGATGTTGAAAACATTATTGTAGCACAATATATGGGTTCTCCTATATATCTTAAACAGGTTGCAAATGTTCAAAACTCTTATGATATTCAAAATTTTAAATCAGCACTTATTGCAAAAAGAGAATCTGAAAATAAATTCTCAAATTTTGAAAATCAAGTAACTCTAACAGTTTCAAAACTGCAAGGGACAAATGCCGTAGTGATTGCAGATGAAGTCAAAAAAAATCTCAAAGAGGATGAGGATCTTTTAAAGAAAAATGGTATTAGTTATGTTATTACTAGAAATGATGGTGTAAGAGCTGATGATGCCGTAAATGAATTGATGATGCATCTTATCCTCTCTATTGTTATTATCGCTATTTTACTTATTTTTGTGCTTGGATGGAGAGAGTCTCTTATTGTTACATTTACTGTCCCAGCTATTTTAGCAGTAACACTTTTTATTGCTTATTTAAGTGGGCAAACCATCAACAGAATCACACTCTTTGCATTTTTACTTGCACTTGGATTATTAGTCGATGCGGCCATTATTGTTATTGAAAATATTCATAGACACTATCACTCTGTCGATTCGGCACATCTTAGTGATGATGAACTTATGATTAAAGCAACAGATGAGATTGGAGCACCAACAAATATCGCTACTTTAGCAATTATTATGACAATGGTTCCTATGGCATTTGTTGGAGGAATGATGGGGCAATTTATGAAACCAATTCCTGAAAATGTCCCTGTAGCACTTATCGCTTCACTTTTTGTCGCTTATATCTTTACTCCTTACTTAGCAGTAAGAATACTCAAGCGTCCAGACCTTACCAAAGGAGAACATTAATGTTTAAAAAATTTGAAAACCTTGTGCAAAATACGATACAAAGCAAACTAAAAAGAAGAGTTGTTCTTTTTGGGACGCTTATCGCATTTATATTATCTATACTTATGATTGCTCCTACGGAGATAGTCAAAGTAAAAATGCTTCCAGGAAAAAATAATGATACTTTCAATATCTATGTAACACTTGCCAATGGTTCCTCAGTTGAGCAGACAAAAAAAGTTACAGAGTGTGTAAGCCGTTATGTAGTGCAAGAGAAAGAGGTTCTCAATACTGAGGTATTTTTAGGGATGGGGTCTCCTCTTGATTTTGCAGGTCTTATCAAAGGAAGCCAATTTAAAAACTCGGAAAATGTAGCAGAGATTGTCCTCAATCTTACAAAAAAGCATGAACGAGAAGAGCCATCTTATATGATGGTGCAAAGAATGCGTCCTGTTATTCAAAATGCATGTGAAAAGCTCTATCCAAACACGCATATCTCCTTTGTAGAGCCACCGGCTGGTCCTCCAACTCTCTCCTCTATTGTTGCAGAGATTTATGGTGATAATGCACAAGGTATTAGAAAATTAGCATCAAAAGTTGAAAATGTATTTAAACATACAAAAGGGCTTGTAGATATTGACACTATGGAAGATGAGATATACTCTACATTTGATTTAAAAATCAATACAACAAAAGCCTCTAAATCTGGTATCTCTGTAAAACAGATTAATAATATTATCTATCTTGCCTTTGAAGGTATGAGTGTAGCTGTAAAAAATTCAGCAAAATATAATGAGCAGGTGCCCCTCTTCCTAACACTCTCACCAAAGTCAAAACGATTCAATAGAAAAGATTTAGAGTCAGTAAAAGCAAAATTAACATCTCTAAAACTTATGAATAAAAGAGGTATGATGGTTCCTGTTACAGAACTTGTAACAATTATTCCAACAAAATCACACCCTAAAATTATGAGCAAAGATTTAAACCAAATGACAAATGTTATGGCAGAGACAGATATGGTCTCACAAGTCTATCCTCTCATAAAAGCAAGAGATACAATCTTAAAAACTTTTGCTAATGAGTATGATATTACAAAAACAGGTCTTTTTGATTTATCTCTCAAAGATAAAAAAACAGGTGATGTTTATCAACTCAAATGGGATGGAGAGATGAAGGTAACACTTGATACATTTAGAGATTTAGGTGGTGCATTTATAGCAGCATTAGTGCTTATATTCTTACTAATGGTTATCTATTACAAAAGCTACACATTGAGTGGAATTGTCCTTCTTGGTTCATTTTTATCTATTATAGGAGTAATTCTTGGACATTGGATTATGAATCTTTTTACCACAGATACATTTTTCCTGACAGCTACTTCAATGATTGGTTTTATTGCCCTTATTGGTATTAGCTCTCGTAATTCACTCTTGCTTATTGATTTTATTAAAGCCCTTATGGATGAAAAAGGTATGCATAAAGCTGAAGCTATTGCCTATGCAAGTGCAACGCGTGCAAAACCTATCTTTTTGACTGCTATTGCAATTATGCTTGCTTCTACGCTACTTGCAGGAGATGCTGTATTTGGTGGATTAGGAGTTGCTCTTATCTTTGGAACAGTCACTGCCGTTATAGCATCATTGGTTGTTGTTCCTGTTCTATTATATATAACAGATTTAGAGAGTCATTTTCACTTTCATGAGAAGAAAGCTGTATCTGTAGAAGAGCCTGTATAGGTCTCTTCTTTGGAATTAATTTTTATCTATTAATTCTTTCTTACTATTTTTCACACCCTCAAAAACAACTTTATGATGTGCAATAGCACCACTTATCTCCTGCTCTTCTAAATGCAAGCCTTCTGGCACCTCATCCGAATGGAGTTGAATAGCAGTCTGCTTAAAGTTTGGCTCGCCTGATTTTGGGCAAAAACTCTCTTGTGTAAGCGTATTTACAAGCTGTTCGTTAAAGTGAAATGGGACAAATACCGTTCCAGCTCTTACACTGCCCGTTACTCTTACCACCACATCATCGACACGCCCACGAGGAGAAGAGAGGCTCATTCTATCGCCTGATTTTACTTTGAGTTTTTTTGCATCATCGGGGCTAATATCCACCCACGCTTCTGGTGCTAAATTGTCAAGTATTGCTATATCTCTTGTTTTTGTTCGCGTATGCCACTGTTCAACCGTTCGCCCCGTATTTAAAATCACAGGAAATTCAGGAGTCACAGGCTCAGACATAGGGTGCCACTCTAAACAGAGCAGTTTTGCTTTTTTATCTGCTGTTCTAAATGGAATATCTTCTGTATAAAGACGCTTGCTCCCAAGTGGAAACTGCTCATTACACGGCCACTGAATACCGCCGTGCTCCTCTAAAAGCTCATAAGTGATCCCGCTATAATCACATAACTGTCCCTTACTTACTTTTCTCCACTCTTCAAAGG
>FPHH01000091.1_pt1 | contig 36161 bp, 42 predicted proteins | sample 1057331 | NCBI WGS metagenome assembly FPHH01 (sample SAMEA4473311, study PRJEB15554) | hydrothermal vent metagenome | biome: marine basaltic hydrothermal vent biome; feature: marine hydrothermal vent; material: water | place: Pacific Ocean | collected 2011-06-14/2011-07-23 | depth 1155 m
GCGTTGCAGACAAAATAACTTTTGGTTTTGCTTTTTTATAAAGCGATGGAGAGATAAAAGAGTTATATTCACTCCATTGTGATTGTAAATAATGCTCAAATGCACTATCTGATTTATCTTTGTAACCACTAAATGCACTATTTTGCACTCTTTTAAAGTCTTCAAAACTTCCTGCTTTTACAAGCGTAAATCCGACGACAAGTAAAAAACTAAAACGGCCAAATTGCTTGAAAAATTTTTGTTCCCCATGGTTGTTGTGTTGCACGATCTACATCTCCCTCTGTCTTATAAAGTATCTTCGCATCACTGATTTGTGAAGAGCTAATTTTATTATTTTGATTAATATCGTATGGGCGAATTACACCACTTATCTGCACAAGTTGCTTTTGATTATCTATAAGAATTTCTCTTCTTCCTGAGATAAAATAGTTACCATTTTTAAGCACTTTTACAACTCTAGCCGATACGGTTGTAGTAAAACTTGCATCTTTTACCGCCGTGCCACTCCCTTTAAAGTTTCTCGTTGAGTCAGTTTGAAAGCCAATATTACTATAGCCATTAACTCCTCCCATTGGTGTACCAGATTTAGAAAAGAGTCCGCCACCCAACTTTGAACTATCTACATTTGAGAGCTGTTTTGTGCCAGTATTAGAACTTTTTGCCGTCTCAGAAATTACAACCGTCACAATATCATTCACATGCATTGCTTTGTGGTCTGAAAAGAGTGGATTTTCTCCCTGCCCAAATATACTACCTGTGGCAGTAAAGTCCTGTCTTTGCTCTTTTGCTGGCATCTGTTCCACATAAGCAGGTGGCTTAAAATTAATTTCAGGGTTAGTTAAATTTGCCGTACATCCACTCAAAAAAAACAATCCAATCACCACTATAAAACAACTATATAAAAATCTATTCATCTCTTTTTATCTGCTCCTCAAACTGCAACTCAAGCCCTTTACTTGTCATAACAAAACCATTGACATGGAGTTTTCCATCGTGAATTTGCTTATGATGCTCCTTACATAATGGCACAAGATTATGCTTGTTGTCTTTGTGAAAATGGCCTATAAATCCTGCACTATCTGCAAGTGATTTTTGTGCAATATGATGCACATCTTCAGCAACTGCCCCACAAATTATACATTTTGTGATATAGAGTTCTTTGTTATATTTTGATTTTTTCTTTTTCACCAATAGTTCAAGGACATCATAATCATTCGCAAGGCGTTTTCTAATGGCATTTGCATGCTCTAAAAATTCACTATCCATATGGAGTGATTTGGCAAACTCTAGCCCATAAATACTGCTTCCACTCCCCTCTTGTAAGACACGGTTAAATAATAACTTATCACTCACCTCATCATACTCGACGCTCAAATGCATATTGACAACATTATCAAGTCTTGTAATCTCCTCCATTGTAGCAAGCTGATGTAGATGTGTGGCAAAAAGAAAGAGACAACGCGTTTTAGCAAGTTTTTCAATAGCAGAGGCGACAATTGCCACTCCTGAGAGTGTCTCTGTGCCATGACTTATCTCATCACCAAGCACCAAAGAACGCGTTGTTGCACGATTAAATATATTTTTTAACTCAAGCATCTCAACAGCAAATGTAGAAAGTCCTTTTGCAAGGTTATCTTTGGAGACAATACGCGTGAAGATAGAATCAAAGATACTAAAGTGCATTGCAGAAGCAGCAACAAAAAAACCAGATTGTGCCATAAGCACAGCAATACCGATACTTTTCATTAAAGAGGATTTTCCACTAGAGTTGATACCATAAAGAAGCACTCCATGTATCTCTTTGCCATTATGTAAATCATTATCAAGCATTGCAGTTTCTGGGTGAGGCAAGGCAAGATAATCACGATTTCCCATCACTATATCATTGGGAATATAGAGTCCTCCCCTCTCTTGCACTTCAATAAGAGGATGACGCAGTTGCATTATCTGCAAAAAGTTCTCATCATGTTGCACTTGCACTATATTTGGACGAGTATGTTTATACTCCTGTGCCACTTTTGAAGAGCTTACCCCCACATCCAAATCTGCCACATAGCTAATAACTCTATCAAATAAAAGGGCATAACGCCTCTCAAAGAGTTCTTGAAGCAAAATATAACGCTCTTTTACAAGTGCCACTATTTTACGACGATTTTTCATAATAGCATCAGAGCGTTCATCTATAAAAGAGGAGGTAATTTTCACACTATTTGTAAGTTTTTTTACACTAAAATCGGCAAAATATTCACTCTTTCTAAAAGCACTCTCTATCAAAGAGAAACGATTTTTGCTAATAGAGATATAGTAGCCCTCTTTTTCCAAAACTCCAAGTGTTACCACGCGTGTATTATTAGTTGCATTTGCCTCTTGTAGGAGTCCTTCCATCCTCTCTATTATCTCTTCAAAATCAAGAAGCATTACTCTATTCTCTTCTACAAGCCTATCGATAGCTGCATCGACACCACTCATTAAAAAATTTTCATCCACTGTGCTATTTGTAAAACGGCGTGAAATATCCAAATCTATTGTTTTTGTTATATCGCGTAAAAACTCCTCCACTTCGCTCTCATGAAATGGTGTTTTTTGGATTTTATGCTCTTTTGCATACTGCATCAGCTCTGCAACACTTACCATGGAATCATATATATGGTTCATCTCAAATGGATGCAATCTTCCTAGACTTAACCTACGAGATAAACGCTCCAAATCATAGACCCCACGCATTACCTCATCAAGATAACGCACATGCGAAGAGACGCTCTCTATAAGATTATATCTGCGTTCAAGCTCCTCTTTTTCCATAATAGGGTTTAAAAGTCGCTCTTTTAGCAGACGACGCCCTATTGCTGTGGCACTTTTATCGAGCATCTTCAGCAGAGTAAACTCTTTTTTATCTTTTGAGATAATGCCCATCTGCTCAAGTGCATTATTACCAAGATAGATAAAACGGCGATTATCTATAATTTTTGGTTTTGCCATCTTTTGGATAATATGATAGTCATGCTCTATCACAAAATGAATAAGTGTTGCCAAAGACTCCGTTATCATCGGAGAGCGTTCCAAATCAAGATGCTCAATAGGCGAAAGGAGAGACTCTATCTGATAGACCTCTTTAAAGAGTTCATTTTGAAAATCAATTTTTACGCGTTTATTATTAACAGAGTAGTGATAATGCTCAGGAATTTCAAGATACTGCATCACATGTTTTTGCTCTGTTACACCATCTAAAAAAGTAACAACCACCTCACTCGTTCTATAGACATTTAAAAGATTAAAGACCTCATCAAGTGCATAAGAGGGGTCTTCACTTGTTCCATGTGTCTCATAGAGCCAAGTTTTCCCAGTTGTTACATCAATAGCAGAGTAACCAACGGTATAAATATCTCGAAACTTATCAATCAAAAGAGAGACAATGTAGTTTTCATCATTATCGATAATATGGTCAAAGTTTGTTCCAGGGGAGACTATTTGTGCAATATAACGGCTAATCTTTGGAGGGGTGCCTTTTTGTTTGACAACAATAACAGTATATTTCTGTTCTGATATAAGACGACTGAGATACCTCTCAAATGAGACGGCAGGAACACCAGCAAGGAGAGGATTTTTTTCTGAGTTTTCTATTATTCTTTTATTCTTTTTTGTAAGCTGGATATTAAGCAGTTCGGCTATCTCTTTTGCCTTGCCTATCTGCTCCTCTTCATTATTGACCTCATAGACCTCAAAGAAGCTTCCAATCTCCATAAATACGACTGTATCCCTGCCATATTTTTTCTCAAAATAGCGTTGCAAATCAAAGTAGTTTTGCATAAGCAACTTCTCTTTGTTATTGAGTATGCTCTCTATCTCTGATGCTACCATAGGACTCTTTTAGTTATGAATCAAGTTGAAACTTCTCTTTATCAAAGAAGCTCTCTACGGAGATATTTTTAAACGCTGCATTTAGTGAAGTAAAGAGTTGTGGAAACTCCTGCTCCATCTTTGCTAGCATCTCTTTTGTATTTGCTCTTGCATGAGGCATCTTCACATCAAAACGCATAGCAGGGCAAGCCTCATCGCCTATCGCCTCAATTCCATTATCCTGCACAAATGCACGCAGTTGTCGCTCTCGCATCTGAATAAGTGGGCGAATAACTATAAGTCCATTCTCTGCTCTATATTTTGGAGCCAAACTTCGCATCTGTCCATTGTAGATAAAGTTCATAAAAAAGCTCTCTGCTGCATCATCCATATGGTGTCCTAGTGCTACTTTATTGCATCCATGCTCTTTTGCCACACTATAGAGATAGCCTCTTCGCATACGCGAAAAGAAACTACAATAGGAGGAGTTTTTACGAATCTTCTCTTGTGCTAATTCATAGGTCTGCGTTTCATGCACAATATGGGGAATATCATACTCCCTACAATGAGCTACAAGTTTCTCGAAATTTTCCCCCATACCATAGCTAATGGTCACTGCCAAAAATTCAAACTGAAATGGAGCACGCCTCTGTTGCTCTTTCATAGCATGAATCATCGTAAGAGAATCTTTGCCACCACTCAAGCCTACAAGGATTTTATCACCCTCTTGGATAAGTTCAAACTCAGCATTTGTCTTGCCAAGTTTTGACATAATTTTTTTGGAAAGTTTTACTGCCATTACTTTTGAGCTAACTTATCGACCATATTCATCACAAAACTAGCACTCTCTACTGCACTCTTTTCTAAAAATGCATCAAAAGAGAAACTCGCATCCATATCTGCTGCATCACTAATTGCACGCAAAATAAAAAATGGAACACCCAATGCATCACAAACAACTGCAACACTAGCACCCTCCATTTCCAAAGCATCTGCACCAAAAGTATCACCTATCCAGTTTTTGCGTGTTGCATCTGCCACAAATTGGTCGCCTGTTGCTATAATTCCCTCTTTCAAAGGTTTTTGCATCTCTTTTGCTACCTCAAATGCCAAACTATTGAGCTCTTTATCACTTTGAACAGAAACAGCACCTTCAGGCACATACCCAAAAGGGTGTCCAAACGCAGTAATATCCAAATCATGTTGTGCTAATTTTGTTGCTACTATCAAATCGCCAATTTTTAATTGAGAAGATATAGCACCAGCAACACCAGAAAAAAGTAACTTCTCTGCACCAAATCGCTCACAAAGTGTTGCCGCAGTTAATGTAGAGAAAACTTTTCCTATCTTTGAGTAGGCTATTACTAATTTTAGCCCTTTATACTCTGCTTCATAGTAACTATTTCCAGCATAAGAGGTTGTTTTATACTCCCCTACTCTTGCTAAAATTGGAGCTATCTCCTCAGGCATTGCACCCATTATTGCTATTGTCATCTTATATATCCTTTATCTCAAATGTTTTTATCTCTCTTTTAAAGCATGGCAGTTGCTCTACTATTTTGCCATCACGCTCTACTACACAACTTCCACCCCAAAAACCAAGCCCATCTTCAAACCCAACTCTATTGACAAACAGAAGCTCTGCATCTGTCTCTTTTGCTACTTGTGTGATAATAGAATACCACTTATCTTGAATTTTGAGCCCTGCATCATAAAAACCTCGTGCAGGCGATGCTACAAGCACTATAATTAAATCAGGATTTAGCTTGATTAACTCTTGATGGACACTACTATGCCATAAATCTTCGCAAATAAGCATAGATATTTTTTTGCCATGGGAGACAAAAGATTCAAATCTATCGCCACCCTCAAAATATCTCGCCTCTTCAAACATTCCATAATTTGGCAAATGGACTTTAATATGTTTAGAAACAAGCTCTCCACCACTCAAATACAAAGCTGCATTTCTAAAGATATTCCCATCTCTCAAAGCAAGTCCCACTACTATATCTATCTCTTTGCTTAACTCTATCAGCCTCGCTAACTCTTCTATGCTCCACGCATCTTCAAGAAGTTTATCTTGTAAAAGATAGCCACTCAAAGAGAGCTCAGGAAAAACCACAAGGTCTGAACTCCCTTTTAGCGATGTAACTATCTGCAAAACATCTTCTAAATTTGAACGATTTAATTTTGGTGCTGTTTGTGCAAGTGTAACTCTCATATTAAGAACAGACTTCCTCTTTTACTTTTTCTAACGATGCCATATCTGCAATATTAACTGTTTTTAGCTCTTTTGCAATTCTTCTATTGAGTCCTTTTAATACCACACCATTTCCAAACTCAATCGCCATATCCACTTCAGGAGCAATAGCTTGAATAGATTGTTTGTATTTTACAGGTTTTACCAGTTGTTCTGTCAAAAGTTTTACTGCTTCTGCCTTTGTAGAGTATGGTTTTGTAGTCACATTTGAGATAACAGGAGCTTCAAAATTATCTGTAATATATTGCTCCATCAATGCAGCCAAAGGCTCTTGAGCTGGAGACAAGATATCACAATGCGATGCTACAGACATATTTAGAAGCAGTGCTCTTTTTGCTCCAGCATCTTTAAAAGTCTGCTCTAAAGAGACCAAATCAGACTTCATACCAGCCACAACAAGTTGCCCATCTTGGTTATAGTTTGCAGGCCAAACCTTTTTACCCTCAGCCTGAGCATCTGCACATATCTTCTCAACACTTGCATCATCAAGACCGACAATAGCCATCATTCCAGCCTCTACCGTATCACATGCCTCTTGCATCAATGCGCCTCGTTTATGCACAAGCTCTACAGCATCAACATAATCGATAGCTCCAGCAGCACACAGAGCAGAAAACTCTCCTAATGAGTGCCCTAAAAAGTATGTCGCTTTTATATCAGGACACTCTGCTTTAAAAAGTTTGTAGGCAATCATCTGCACCAATAAAATAGCAGGTTGTGTATAGGCAGTCTGCCCAAGTTTTTCATTCTCTTGAAAAATTATCTCTTTAAAATCAACGCCTATTCTATCTCCAGCTTTTTCAAACATTTCACGAGCAAGTTTTGAATTTTCATAAAAATCTTTTCCCATACCTACGGCTTGTGAGCCTTGTCCTGCAAATATCATTGCTATTTTACGCATTTTCTTTCCTTTTTATAAATATTGTCTGTTTTCAGATATCTTTTTTCTGAGTGTATTTCTATTTAATCCCAATTTCTCTGAGAGTTTCAACTGCGATTTATACTTTTTCAGACCACTTCTAATAAGTGGCACTTCATACAAATAGAGAAATTTTTTATAGTCATTATTTGAACCAAGCTTCTCATAGAGATAATTTTCCAAAAGCTCCATCAAATCTCTATCTTTAATATCCTGAAAAAGATAAGTAATCATAACTTGCCGTCTTAGAGAGTCTCCATTTTGTGATAAATCAGGAGTCATATTTTTCCAAGAATAAGACTCCTTATTTCCACCAAAGAGTTCCTCTGCCTCTTCTAAAAAAAGCTTTATAAGTGCATCTACATCTTCAGGCCTTTCACTCAAAGGAGGTAACTCAATTTTTATACTACAAAGTTCTTCTATTTCACTACTTAGATTATGGTTTAATGCTGTGGCAATAACACGCACACCACTCTTTTTTATAGCCTCAACCAATCGTTCTTGATTTGGTGAGAGATGAATATTACTAATTATGATTTCATTTGAAGAGTCCAATGCAGTAAGAAGCAGATCAAAATTTGATGCATCATACACTGGAGCATTGGGAAGGATATAAGAAGCTAAACTCTTTTTTCCAATGCCAGATGGACCAATAATAATCGCATTGACATTGAGTGTTTTTAAAAGAGTAGCTGTCTTCTTAGCCTGCAAAGAGGCTTCTGAAGAGGTTATAAAATTAGTGACATCCACAACTACTGCCACAACATCCTTCATCTTCTTGTTGATTTTCAACAGGAACACCAGAAAGAATCTCATCAGCAGATGCATCTCTTACATTATTAATTGCAACTGTAAACATTAACTCTTTTCCAGCTAAAGGATGGTTAAAATCGATAATAACAGAATCATCTTTAATCTCTTTGACAACAACTTGCACAGTGCCACCATCTTCACCTTGACCATAAAGCGTCATACCCTCTGCCAAGTCAATCCCTGCAAATTGCTCTTTTGGAACCTCTTGTGTTGCATCAGGATTATACTCACCATAAGCATCTTCTGGTTTTACTAAGATATCAGCTTTATCGCCAATATTCATATTTTTAATTCCATTCTCTAAACCTGGAATAATTTGGCCTTTTCCATACATAAATACTAATGGCTTACCACTCCCCATATTGCTATCTACAACTTTATCTCCATCACGCACTTCGTATTCTATTGAAACAACTTGATTCTCTTGAATTGCCATTTTTTTACCTTTATTAATTATTTTTATGATTTTAACATAATATTATAGATTATCCAAATATTTTTTAGCCACTTGTGCCTCTTTTGCATTTGGATATTTTGCTACAATTGCTTGAAAAAAAGCATTTGCATGTTGCTTATCTCCTGTTTTTAACATTGCAATCGCAGTATGTAAGAGTAATTTTGGCATATAAGAAGCTTTAGAATAAAGAGATGCACTCTTTTTAAAATAGGAAATTGCTTTTGCATAATCCTTTCTTTTAAAATAGATTTCACCAACCATATAGTGTGCATGAGCTGGTCTATAGTTGCGTTTAATCAACTCTTCATAGTCAGAAAGAGCCTTTGTATATAACTTTTTCTTGTAGTTGCTTTTTGCCCTTTTATATAAATCAATACCTGCAATAGTATCTTTTTTAGTTCCTACTGTTGCGATTTGTTTGATCTCTTTAGCAACAACTATTTTAAAATTATTTACATTTGTCACCAAAGCATTATAATCTGCCTTTGTTACATAGTCGATACTTATTGCTTCTAATGATTTTGTAAGCTCAGAAGTAAGATGCTTAAGGGCATCTATCTCTTCTTTATTTTTTTGAATAGAGAGACTCAATCTTTTTTGATACTCCTCTATACTCTTCAATGAACCATCTGTAGCCTGTTCTATATTTTGCAAATTGATTTTATTCGTCTGTGCCTTTCTACTCAAACTCTCAAGAACACTTTGTAATCCATCAACTCTCTCTCGAAGAGACTCTAGTTGTGTTGCTTGTAATTTACTCTTAGTAGAGACTTTCTTCAGCTTTTTTTCTGTCTCTAGCAAGAGCTTTTCATCTTTGGTAAGACCATAAGGATTACCACTTGTGATATCCCCTGCACCAAATGCCGACGGCTCTGCGGCCAACAGCACAAGAGGAGAAAAAAATGACAACAAAAGAAGATAAAATCTATTCAAATGCATCTTTGTAAAACTTATGGTAGAACTTTGAAATTCACTCTACGATTTTTTGCCCAACACTCTTTTGTATGTGCTGTGCATACAGGATTACTTTTACCATAACTTACCATCGAGATACGAGATGCATCGATACCATCTGCAATCAATGCTTTTTTCACTGCATTTGCACGGCGTAATCCTAATGCGAAGTTATACTCATCACTTCCCCACTCATCACAATTACCTTCTAATTTCACTTTGAAATCAGATCCCTCATTTTTGCCTAGTTCTGCTGCTGCATCAATCTTTTCTTGCATCTCTGGCGTAATATTATATTTATCAAAAGCAAAATAGATAGTCGGCACTTTACTCTCAACGGCATTTAATCGTGACTCTGTAGAATCAGTTGTTGCTTCATTTACTGCACTTTCATCACTTGAAACTGTCTCTGTAGCTACAGGTTCAACCTCTTGAGTTGCTGTTGTCCCAACCTCTTCTATTGGAGTATTATCTACTGCTTGTGTATCCACTGCTGGTTCTTTAGAGCTACATCCACTAAAAACCAATAGCCCCACTACAATACTAGAAAGCACGATTTTTTTCATACTATATTTCCTTACTATTTAAAATTCTTTTATTATAACAAAAAAAAGATAATTACCAATCCATTGATTGAATTCGTCCTGATTTTATAGGAAAAAGATAATTTTTATTCAAATATAATCGTATTACTCCTATAGAGCTCTGCCCTTTATAGTTTTTAACAAATAAAATAGCATCCCCATCTTTTGAAAACCGAGGAAACTCATTAACACCCACAGCTGTAAGTCTTCTTATAAAATCTGTCTTCATTGAGACTAAATGAAGATTAAAAGTATTCTGACTAAAAATATTAGAACTCTCCCTCGCTTTATAGACAATATAATTCCCATTTGCACTACAAGATACATTGCTCTTACCATAATAGACAACTTGATTTATCTCATTAGTCAATAAATTTTTTGTAAAAATTGTAGGATATCCCAACCGTGAGGAGACAAATACTATCATATTTTTATTCATAAATTGCCCACCAACATCAATACCACTATATGTAGTCTCTCTTTTATATGTATGATTTTTCAAATTATACAAGTAGATATCTGGTTGTCCATCTTTTGCCATTGTTAAGAGAAGGCTATTACCATCATTACTAACATCGGAGCATATCATCATCCCATCAGAGGAGATAATTGTTTTTACAGATGCTGTTTTAATATTTACATATTTCAAAGTAGGTTTATCATCTAAAGATGTATAATAAAAAGCATTTTGTTCCTGATTTGCCCATTTTGGAAAAAGATTTAAACCACCTTTAATAATTATATGTTGATAAGTTAATGTATAGTCTGCAATAACTATTTCACTTTTTTTCGGGGCAACAATTTTAGAGAATATAACTTTTCTCTTCATCCAGCTCACAGGTTTTGCACCCATATAACTATTTATATCATAAGCAATAGCATGGGAGACAAACATATATATCTCTTTTCTACTGACACGATAATTTTTAGAAAAAACTTCATTATCATTTTGTAATAGTTTCATCTGAAGATTCATCGCACCATTATCATCTTCAAATATTTTATAACGCAAGACATATTCCATATCTTTATTCTCAACTAATACCGAACTATTGTAATAAGGAGTTACTCTATGATGTCTATCTACATTAAAAAGAGAGATAACATTCAAATCTGCAACAAGAGATTTAAAAAATCGTAACTTAAAACTATTATCATAACTAACAGAGGAATCTTCAATAGCCAAAGTAGGTAAAGCATCTGCTTTTTTAATTACCTCAATGGTAGCATCCCCTGCATATAGACTATTTAATAATAAAAATAACACAAATATAATCTTCACTCTCTACTCCTTCGATATCAATATAACAGTTGTTCTAATGCTCTTGCCAGTAGGATTGATTGGAAAAACAACATTTTTAAGTCTCTCTTTTATTTGATCAACTTCACTATTTAAGGCAGGACTAGCAGAGTAATCCAATACTCTAAAATCAATCATTTTGCCAAAAGGGTCAATTTCAATAACAGTTTTTACACTATTTCCTTCTGTATTGGGAGGAACATGAAAATGCTCATAAACAATTGCCTGAATTTTAGCCAAATATTCATTAACCTCATTTGCACTAGAAGTTGCCTCTACCTTCTCACTCTTTTCTAGCAATTTAAACTTTTTGATTATCGCCTTTGGCTGATTACTCTTTTTTAATTGTATCTGTTTTTGTATCTCACTAATCCTTTTTGCATTTACTTTTCGCTTTTTCACCTTATGGCGGATCTTTTGTGTCCATACATCACTAAAAAGATTATTAACATCAATAGCTTTTGAATGGGAAGTAAGAGAATGAGAAGCTACAGAAGTTGTTTTGATTTTTTTAACAGAAGGGTTTACTTGATTTAGACTCTTCTTTTTCATTTTAGGCACAAGGGAAACTGATATATAACTCTTTTTCTTAAACCCATAACTCTTAATATCTTTTACCTGAAAAATCATAATAATAAAGAGAAATAGAAAAAAAAGAAACAGAGATAGAGAGATGATGCCACTGAGATAAAAGTATCTTTGATTATCCATGTGTTGCTAAAGATACCTCTGTAAATCCAGCCTGTTTAACAGCTGCCAAAATCGACATCACAACACCATAATTTAAACGCTTATCTGCACTTATTAAAACTGTAGCCTTTTTATCTAATTTAGTAGAATAGAGATAGAAGTTATCAATAAATGCACGCAACAAAAAGGTATCTTTATTTATTTTTATATTTTTATCTTTATCAATTTCAATATGCACAGGTGGAATTTTTGAAAGTTGTTGCGTTGCTGAACCTTGAGGGAGTTTAACATTCTCTTCAAATACTATACTAGGAGCAATAACCATTAAGATAGCAAGTAATACAAGCATAACATCGACAAGAGGTGTTATATTTAGTTCTGGCTTCTCATCCCAATCATACCCCATAATACTACGCCTTGCGTGCTAATATTGCATCACTTTGCATTTGAAGATAACTTATAAGTTCATAGGATTTTCTTTTGAGGATTTGATGATAAGTGTATGCAAATACTGCTACAAATATTCCAGATGCAGTAGCAACTAAAGCATCTGCAACACCACTTGCTATAATATTCATACTGCCTGATGTCTCTCCTATGTGTGTAAAAGTATCCAAAATAGAGACAACTGTGCCAAAAAGTCCAATAAAAGGAGCAGTTGATGCAATAACAGATAAAACAGAGAGACCCTTCGTTGCATCTTTTGTTGCAGCGAGCATACCCAAGTCTAAAACTTCTTTTGAAATAACATTAGTTGCTTGTAAAAAGTTATTTAAAAATGAGTTTTCTTTTACAGTTGTAGCCCCCAACAAAAGTGCTTCCAAAGAGACACTTTCACGAGAGAGCCAACTATTAATAGAAAAATATCTATAAAAAAACACCCAGTTTAACACTAAAAAATAGAGTGCCAATAGTGAAAGAACACCTATGGTTACAGGATGACTTTTTAGATAAAAATCTATTAAATTATTCAACATTATTATAGTAATCTTTGTGCGGCAGATTCAATTTTTGCTGAAACAGATGCAATAGCACTACCAGAGTCAGCAATATCATTGATAAGCTTTTTGGCATTATCAAGTGCTTTTGCAATCTCTGATTCATTTTCACCACGAATAGGCGCTGCACCCTCTACAAGAATAACAACTTTGCCTTCATTAACCTGAGCTACACCCCAATTAATAACAATAGATTCGACTGATTTATCCTCTTTTTCAACATCAACAACACCAGCTTCCAACAATGTTGTTAAAGAAGCGTGCCCTGCTAATACTCCAAATTCTCCCTCTTCACCAGGAAGAACAACCCCAACAGCGTCACCGTCATAGATGACACCATCTGGAGTTAGGATTTCAAGTTTAAACTTATCCATTACAGTCCTTTAGTAGTAAGCAGATGCTTATTTGTTTTTCTCGTGTTTTGCAATAGCTTCATCGATGCTACCAACCATATAAAATGAATTTTCAGACATATGGTCATAATCACCGTTGAGAATACCTTTAAATCCTTTAATAGTATCTTCAAGAGATACATATTTACCAGGTGCTCCTGTAAATACTTCAGCAACAAAGAATGGTTGAGATAAGAATTTTTCAATTTTACGAGCGCGTTCAACAACATTTTTGTCATCTTCAGAAAGCTCATCCATACCAAGAATTGCAATAATATCTTGAAGGTCTTTATATTTTTGAAGTGTTTGTTGCACTCCACGAGCAGTATTATAGTGTTCCTCACCCAAAATTTGTGGATCAAGTAATCTTGAACTTGAATCAAGAGGATCAACTGCAGGATAAATACCTTTTTCAGCAATTTTACGATTAAGAACTGTTGTTGCATCCAAGTGAGCAAAAACAGAAGCAGGAGCCGGGTCAGTTAAGTCATCGGCAGGAACATATACTGCTTGAACAGATGTAATTGAACCATTTTTAGTAGATGTAATACGATCTTGTAATGCACCCATTTCACGAGCAAGTGTCGGTTGGTAACCAACTGCTGAAGGGATACGACCAAGAAGTGCAGACATCTCTGAACCTGATTGTGCAAAACGGAAGATGTTATCAATAAACATAAGAACATCAAGTTTTTTCTCATCACGGAAATACTCAGCCATAGTAAGACCAGTAAGTGCAATACGGTTACGAGCTCCTGGAGGCTCACTCATCTGACCATAGCACAGTGCAACTTTATCCAATACATTCGATTCAAGCATTTCGTGATAAAGGTCATTCCCCTCACGAGTTCTCTCACCAACACCAGCAAATACAGAAAGACCATCATGCCCATGTGCAACATTGTGAATAAGTTCCATAATGATAACTGTTTTACCAACACCAGCACCACCGAACAATCCAACTTTACCACCTTTTGCATAAGGAGCAAGTAAATCAACAACTTTGATACCTGTTTCAAACATTTCCGTTCTTGTTGATTGATCAACTAATGGTGGAGGAGCACGGTGAATTGACCACATTGGGGCATCTTCAACTTGATCTTTTCCATCGATAGTTTCTCCAATTACATTAAAGATACGACCAAGAACTTTCTCTCCAACAGGCACTTGAATAGGAGCACCAGTAGCAGTTGCATCCATACCACGGACTAAACCTTCACTCATATCCATTGCAATTGTTCTTACACGACCATCACCTAAGTGGGCTGCAACTTCTAAAACTAAACGATGTTCATTACCATCTAAATTAACATTCACTTCAATTGCTTCGTTAATTACTGGAAGATAACCATCGAAATCAACATCAACAACAGGTCCCATTACCTGGCTAATTTTTCCAATCATATTTTTCTCCATTATTTCATAGACTCCACGCCACTGATAATCTCTATCAGCTCTGTAGTAATAGCAGCTTGACGCGCTTTATTAAACTCTACATTTAAATTTTTAACCATCTCTTTTGCATTATTTGTAGCTGTATCCATAGCCTGCATACGAGCAGAGTGTTCAGCAGCTACTGAATCAATTAAAGAGTAGTACATATTATAAGAAACATACTTTTTCACTAAAGAATCAAGCACTTTCTCTTCATCTTCTGCTTCAATTTCCAACAAAGATTGAGACTGCACCTCTGCACAATCAAAACCATCCGTATCAACTGGTAGAACCCTATTTACATGCAACTCTTGCGTTATCATGTTTTTATACCCATTATAGACAATATGAAGAGCATCTGTTTTCTTCTCTAGATAATCTTCAATTGAAGTTTGAATAAAATCATCAGATTTTGTTTTATTCGGTTTTGAACTCAAGTCAATAACTGCATCATACAGCTCAACTTCATTATATTTAAAAAATTCAATACCTTTTTTACCGATACCACGCAAGCGTACTTTTACATTTTTTTCTTTATACTCTTTTAAAAGTTTATTGACCGCTTTAATAGTTTGAATATTAAAACCACCACATAAACCTTTATCAGCAGTAACAAATATAATATCAACTGTCTTTGGATTTTCAATCTGTTGAAAACAACGATTTTTTAATCCTCCAACTTTGCTACACTCTATACGCCCAGCTATTTCGGCAATAACCTGATTCATTTTTTGAGCATAAAGACGAGAACGCTTTGCAAGTTCCTCTGCACGACGAAGCTTCGCAGTTGAAACAAGCTTCATTGCACGAGTCGTCTTTTGAGTGTTAGAAACACTCTTAATCTGTCTTTGAATATCTTTCAAGTTTGCCATAAAGTTAATCCCTTAGTTAGCTACAAAGCTAGCTTTAAACTCTTCTAATGCTTTTGTTAATAATGCTTTAGTATCGTCATCTACTTTTTTACTGCTTCTAATATTCTCAAAAATTTGAGGATAAGAAGCTTCAATAAACGGATAGAGTTCTGCTTCGAAACGAACTACATTAGATGGATCAAAATCATCTAAGAAACCTTCATTTCCTGCAAAAATAATTGCAACTTGTTTTTCAGCAGAAAGTGGTGAGAAAGGCCCTTGTTTAAGCACTTCAACCATTCTTTGCCCACGCTCTAACTGTTTACGAGAAACTTCATCAAGGTCAGATGCAAATTGAGCAAATGCTTGCAATTCACGGAATGAAGCAAGATCAAGTCGTAGTGTTCCAGCAACTTGTTTTGTTGCTTTAATTTGTGCAGCACCACCAACACGAGAAACAGAAAGACCAACATTAATCGCAGGACGAACACCTGAGTTAAAAAGGTCAGTTTCAAGGAAAATCTGTCCATCAGTAATTGAGATAACATTTGTTGGAATATATGCCGCAACATCACCAGCTTGTGTTTCAATAATTGGGAGCGCTGTTAATGAACCTGCACCCTCTTCATCAGACATTTTCGCAGCACGCTCAAGAAGACGAGAATGAACATAGAAAACATCCCCTGGATATGCTTCACGACCTGGAGGACGACGAAGAATAAGAGACATTTCACGATAAGCAACGGCATGTTTTGATAAATCATCATAAACAATAAGACCATGTCTTGCATTATCACGGAAATATTCACCCATAGTCACACCAGTATATGGAGCTAAAAATTGAAGTGCAGCAGCTTCAGCAGCAGTTGCAGATACAACTATAGTATATTCCATAGCACCATGCTCTTCCAAACGACGGATAATTTGTGCTACAGTTGATTCTTTTTGACCAATCGCAACATAGATACATACAACACCATTCCCTTTTTGATTAAGAATAGCATCTATTGCAACAGTAGTTTTCCCTGTTTGTCTATCACCAATGATAAGCTCTCTTTGTCCACGCCCAATTGGAACAAGTGCATCAATTGCTTTAATACCTGTAGCTAAAGGTTCATGTACAGATTTTCTATCCATAATACCAGGAGCTTTCTCTTCAACAAAACGCATTTCAGTTGTTTCGATTGGACCTTTACCATCAATTGGTTCACCAAGTGCATTAACAACACGACCTAAAAGTGCATCACCTACTGGTACTTTTAAAAGTTTTCCAAGACGCTTAACACTCATACCCTCTTTTAAAGAAGTTCCTGAACCAAGAATAACTACACCAACAGCACTCTCTTCAAGGTTCATAACTAAACCTCTTGTACCATCTTCGAATTCTACCATTTCTCCTGCCATAACATTGCTAAGTCCGTAAACTTGTGCAACACCATCAGCATAAGAAACAATTTTACCAGTTTCATTAATATCGACATTTAGTTCAAAATTATCGATACGCTCTTTAATTATTGAGCTGATTTCATCAGCCTGAATTTTTGCTACCACTATCCTTCTCCTCTCATTTAATGTTATATTGCTTTAATTATATGTTCTATAATTTGACTATTAATTCTATCTTTAGAAAAATTAATCTCTATGCCTAAGTCATCTACTTCTACTTTAATACCATTAAAGTCAGTTTTTTCAAATGCTAAGACTATTTTAGAATTATATTTTTTACCCAAACCTTTACTTAAATCTTTGATTGTTTTAGCTTTTATATTTGTATTACTCAAAACTACACCTGAGTAAGTTTTTGTCATATCTGCTAAGTTTTTTCTCAACTCTTCAGCAATTGCTGGGATAATAGCAATTCGTTTATTCTCTACTAAAAGCTTAATAAAGTTGTTTACTCTTTGAGAGTTAGCAGATTTTACTGCCTCTAAAAGCAAAGAAGCTTTTTCATCTCTACTTACATCACTACTGCAAACTATATTTAAAAAATTTTTATTTTCAAAAAATTTTGCCAATGTTTCAAATACAAGAGTAACATCTTGTGCAAACGCAATGTCAGAATCAGACAATAAGGCTTTTATATATCTTTTTGCTATTAACTCTTCCATTTACGCCACCTTTTTCAAAATAACATTTGCCATGGCTTCTTTATCAAAACCATCTGCACTTTGACTCAATGTTTCAGTTACAATCTCTTCTACAACTTCACGAACCATTTTTCTCTCTTCAAACTCTTTTTTAGAAAGATTTTGTTTCTCAAGAGTTTCTAGCTCAGTTTCACCCTGTGCCATAAGAGCATCATAAATGATTTTATTCTCTTTTTTAGATGATTCAGCTAATTCTTGTGCAAATTTCTCTGCATCACTAACTTTAGCCAAAGCATCTTTTTTAAGAGCCATTGATTCATCAAGTTTATCTTGAACTTTTTTTAATTCGTCAGCAATACTTAGACTTCTTGAAGCAAAGTATTTTTTTATCGGTTCCCCTACAAGATACCATACAAGCCCAGCAAATAAGATAAAGTTTACAGTTCTTTGAACTATATCACTTCCACCATCTTTTACCTCTGATGCTAATGCATAAGTTGATATCATTAGTAATAATACTAGAATTCTACTCACATTACACCCTTATATCTGACTAAATTTAGCTGAAACAGCTTCTTTAAACACTGGAACTTGTTTGAGCAAGTCAGTAGTCAACTCTTTTTTAGCTTTTGAAAGTGATTTTTCAAATTCTAAATATTCTTGTGCAAGTTCAGCACGTTTTGCCTCTAACTTACTATCAACTAATTCCTTAGCATCCGCAATAACTTTTTCTCTTAGGGCCGCAGCTTCTAGTTTCGCATTCATAATTATCGTCTCTGCCTTACTATTAAGCTCATTGATTTCATCATCATTATTACCTACTTTTTCTAGGTCTTTTTTAATGTCCTCATCACGCTTATTCATAAAACTCAACAATGGATTATAAAGCGAACTATTTAGAACGGCTATAAGCGAAACAAATACAACAAATGTAGCCAAGAGTAGTATTGGATTTATATCTAACATAGCACCTCCTAAAAGTTGCGTGATTATACAATTATTAAATTGAAATGTTAGTTAAATGGAGTATCTTTTCAACTATTTATAAAAAATCTTAGTGAAAATGAGATATAAATGCTTCAATCTCATTTTGAGAATCAAAAGAGAAAGTAACTCTGTTATTTTTTATTTTGTATTCTATATGAAATCTATCAAAGATATCTTTCATTTTTGAAAAATCATATTTTTTTGCACCAAGAGTCTGCTTTTCTATAGATTCTCTTGTTTGATTTTGCTCTCTTATTTTTTTAATCATATTTTCTGTATCACGAACACTCAATTTTTGACCAATGATAGAATTAACAACCATCTGCTGCTGCTTTTCATCCAGCACAACAAGCATTTTTGCATGTCCTGCACTTATTTTTTCTTCAATCAAAGCCTCTTTTGCAATCGTTGAGAGTTGGAGCAAACGCACCGTATTTGTAATATGTGTTCTACTTTTGTGAATCATCACAGAGAGTTCTTCATGGGTAATTTTATGGAGTTTTAAAAGCTCATTATATGCCTCTGCTAATTCAATAGCATTTAACTCCTCGCGTTGTATGTTTTCAATAAGTGCAAATTGACGCATTTTAGACTCATCACTCTGAAGAAGAATGGCACGAATTGTTTTCATTTTTGCCAATTTAGATGCACGAAATCTTCTCTCTCCTGCAATAAGGATATAGCCATCAATATCTTCTGTTACAACTATGGGTTGCAATAGTCCATCTTTTTTTATAGAAGTAGCAAGCTCTTGTAGTGATGCTTCATTGAATGATTTTCGTGGTTGGAAGGGATTTGGTCTAATCTCTTGCAAGGGAATCTCTAAGACCTCATCACGCTGTGTTCCCTCATTTTCATATGCCTCATCGATTTCACCCAAAAGAGCATCCAAACCTCTCCCTAGTTTTTGACTTTTCACTCTAACAACTCCTTAAAAAAGTAAAAATTATTTAATAATAGCCTGTGCTAAATGTTGATAGGCAATAGAACCTGTTGATTTGACATCATAGAGAATGGCAGGCTTTCCAAATGATGGAGACTCAGCAAGCTTTACATTCCGTGGCACTACAATATACTCATCTGATTCATCTTTGAAGAGTTTTCCTTTAAAGTGTTGGCGTAAATCGGCAAATACCTGCTTAGACAAATTGTTTTGAGAGGAGAACATTGTAGGTAAAAACCCTCTTACTACCAATTTTGGATTAATTGATTTTCTTACAAGTTTGACAGTATTCAAAAGCTGAGCCAACCCTTCAAGTGCGAAAAATTCACACTGAATAGGAATAATAACAGAATTTGCTGCTGAGAGTGCATTAATTGTCATAGGACCAAGTGCTGGGGGAGAGTCAATAATAATATAATCATACTCCTTCTCCACCTTTGCAATAGCCTTTTTAAGAACTAACTCTCGACCCTTCGCTTTATCTGCATCATAATACTCTTTTTCAATCCCAACAAGTCCAATATTTGATGGGGCAAGATGGAGTGTTGGAAGTTCAGATTTGAGAATAATATCTTTTAGTTTTTTTGTCCCAATTAAGACATGATATATATTAAATTCATAATCATTTCTATGAAAACCAAGTGATGTTGTCGCATTTGCCTGCGGATCCGAATCAATTAAAAGAACCCTTTTCTCTGCAACAGCAAGGGAAGCAGCTAAGTTTACAGCAGTTGTCGTCTTGCCAACTCCACCTTTTTGGTTTGCAATTACAATTATTTCACTCATCTTCTACTATATATCCTCTCGTTATCAATAGTTATACTACCATCATCTTCCAATATTACTCTATCGAGTGATATCTTGTGATTATCTTTGTGTGTAAAAAACCTCTTATTTCTGTAAAATTCTAACTTATATTTACTAAAAACTTGCTTCCATAAAATCTTTTTTTCAAGATTTTGAAAATAACACTCCAAGAGAGTATCCTTATTAATATCTATATCTAATTTTCCAAAGCTATCCACAGAAGAGACAAAATTTATTCCAACACCACAAACTATTGTATTAGCCACGACATTCGTTATCATTCCACCAATTTTTTTTTCGTCAATATAAAAATCATTTGGCCATTTCAAAAATAGATTAGAACCAAAAGAGACTAATATCTCCTTTAAAATAAATGCAAAATAGATAGAAGCTGATTCTAATTTTAAATCTATTGGCAATGCTTCTAATGGTAAAGCAAAAGAGAGAAAAAGATTTCCCTCTTCTGAAATCCAACTATTATTTCTACTTCCGATTCCCTCTGTTTGTAGTTCAGCTACCACTGCTATTGGTGCCTCTAACTCTTTTGAAGCTATCTTATCTTTAAGATATAATTGTGTAGAACTGACAGATTTAAGAGAAACTATCTTCAAGTAGCAATCTCTTACCATTTATGTAGGCAGTTATATCCATCTCTTTTTTAGAATTTGGCTGGACTCTAAAGATTCTAATTGCTCCACGCTTACAGCTCACAACAATACTCTCTTTCTCAATTGCTATAATCTGACCAGCATTATCAAACTCTTTTTCTCTCTCTTCTAAGGCTATTTTTTTTAATTTTAAACCACTTGAGAGATAAATTCCCGGCCATGGGGTAAATGCTCTATATTTGTTAAAAACCTCTATTGCATCATCAAAATTCACTTCACCATCTGCTTTTGTAATCTTTTTACAATGCGTAGCAGCTGTTTCATCTTGTGCAATAGGTGTCAAAGTAGGATAATTTTTCAAAACATCCACAGTCAAATTAGTAGCAACTGCAGTAAGTGTATCAAAAAGCTCTTCTACCATTGTATCATCAGAGACAGTGACAGTCTCTACTTTTAAAATAGCACCTGTATCAAGCCCTTCATCCATTAACATAGCTGTTACACCTGTTTTGCTCTCTCCATTTAATAGAACCTGCTGGATAGGGCTTGCTCCTCGATATTTTGGCAAAATAGATGCATGCAGATTGATACAAGGTGCATAAGTGAGTATCTCTTTTGGTAAAATTTGCCCATACGCTGCAACCACAATATAATCACATGCAATCTTTCTAAGTTCTTGCACAACAGATTCATCACGCAATTTTTTTGGTTGATAGACAGGGATACCATGCTCTAGTGCCAAAAGTTTGACAACGGGAGCAGTCATTACTTTTTTTCGTCCAACAGGTTTATCTGGCTGTGTATAGACTGCTTTTACATTTATATCTTCTGTATCAATCAGTTTTTGTAAAATTTTTTCTGCATAATCAGGTGTTCCCATAAAGATTACATTCATCTATTTGCCTTTGTTGTAAAAATTGTGCCACCCTTGTGATTACCATCAAGCATAAAACTCTCTGCATCACTTAAATCAAATCCACTTGCTAAAAACATCTCTTTACCTGCGTCTAAAAGATATGCAGCTGCCTTTAATTTTGTAACAATACCACCTGTAGCAAATAGATTATTTGGAGAGACATCTTTTTCCAGCTCTTCACGCTCTATCTTTTCTACTCTTTTTAAAACTTTGGCATCACTATTTTTTCGCGGATCACTATTATAATAGGCATCTATATCTGAAAGAATTATAAGCATATCTGCATCTGTATGATTTGTAATATAGGCTGAGAGTTGGTCGTTATCACCCACTTCAAGCTCCTCTGTTGCTGTTGCATCATTTTCATTGACTATAGGAATAACACCATTTTGTATTAAAGTTTCAATGGTAGCTTTTACTCTAAGGATATCATCCTCTTTATTCAAATTTGCTGCTGTCACCAAAACTTGTGCTACTAATTGATTATATTTTGCAAATTTTTTTGTATATTTTTGCATTAAAACGGGCTGACCAATAGCTGCTAATGCCTGTTTGTTTGCAAGAGTTGCTCTATCAAGTTTTAGCTTTGTATATCCACCAGCTACTGCCCCTGATGAGACTAAAATCACTTCATACTTTTGTTGTAATTTTACTATAAAATCTACTAATGCTTGCATTCTCTGAAGTGCTATTGCCCCATTTTGCGTTAAAACAGCACTCCCAACTTTTACTACAATGCGTTTCATAAAAGCTACTTTCTTGTTTGATGCACTAAATTAAAAAGTGAATACTTCAGAGGCTCTATATTTTTATTGATAGCAGATGAAATTGGCACAATAAAGTAAGGTTTTTCAATATCATATCCAAGTGTCTCATCAGCACTCTCTTGTATAAAATAGGGAAGTTCCTTATCAAAATCAAATTCACTTGTTTTTGTTGGGGCAAGACCTAACATACTAATAAAGGAGTTAATTTTTTCTTCTACCTCTTCTGGTGGCACAATATCAACACGCGTTAATGCGATAGCATATCTTGAGGTTCCAAGCTTTTGCGAAAAAGAGGCTACCTCATTTTTGAGTGTCTCTATTTGCTCTTGCAAATCTCTATAAGAGGCTAAGTCAATCATAAAAAGAAGTGTTTTTGTTCTCTCTATATGGCGTAAAAACTGTATTCCCAGACCTTTACCTTCATGTGCACCACCAATAATTCCAGGAATATCTGCCATTACAAAAGATTCATAATCTCCTATATTCACCTGTCCCAATTTTGGTGTAAGCGTAGTAAATTCATAATTTGCTATCTCTGGTCTTGCATTTGAAACAGTAGAGATAAGTGTAGATTTACCAACATTTGGAAATCCTACCAAACCAACATCTGCAATAAGTTTCAAATCTAATTTAATATCTCGTGTTTGCCCTTTTTCACCTGGCTGTGCATAGGTAGGTCTTTGGTTTGTTGGAGATTTAAAATGTGTATTTCCAAGTCCTCCTTTACCACCTTCGAGAAACTTCTCCTCCTGACCATGTTTTAGCATATCAAAAAGCACTTCACCCGTTTCACGATCTACAATCTGTGTTCCAGGTGGGACAATAATAACTTTTTTTGCACCAGATTTGCCAGTGCAATTTGACCCCTCTCCCGGACGGCCATTATCTGCTTTTATATGCATTTTTCTTTGAAAATGGGAAAGTGTATGTGTATTATTATCACACCTAAACCAAATATCTCCACCTTTTCCACCATCACCACCATTTGGACCACCATTGAGTACAAATTTTTCACGACGAAATGCCACGCACCCTTGCCCACCTTTTCCCGATGAGACTGTTAATTCGACACTATCTGTAAACATTACTGAATCCTTATTGCATAAATATTTAAAAATAGACTATTAAAAAATAGTTACACTATTAAACATTTGAAAATTTTATTTTTAGTTGGAAAAAATCCGAAAGAGAGAGTTGTCTAGGCCATAAAAGCCTAAACAGTTGTAGAACTATGCAGCAGGGATAACTGAAACTTGTTGGCGTTTTTTATCTTTTCTCTCAAACGCAACAGTTCCCTCAACCAAAGCAAAAATTGTATGATCTTTTCCCATACCAACATTTTTACCTGGATGCACTTTTGTTCCTCTTTGGCGAACAATGATATTACCAGCAATTACTGACTCACCACCAAATTTTTTTACACCAAGTCTTCTACCAGCCGAATCACGATTATTCTGTGTACTACCCTGACCTTTCTTATGTGCCATCTTCTGTCTCCTTTAATTTAATTCCCAAATTCTAAAGGGAACTCTTATTATTATTTTAAACTACTCTTTTAATTAAGCAGCTATTTTTGTAATACGAACACGAGTATGATCTCTTCTAAAACCACGCTTCACTTTACTATCTTTACGACGACGCTTTTTAAAAGTAATAACTTTTTTATCACGACCCTCGCTAATAACTTCAGCAGTAACAACAGCACCATCTACATATGGAGCTCCCACTTTAAGCTCTCCAGCATTCACAGCTAGAACTTCTTTGATTTCGATAGTAGTTTCTGGTTCAAGAGACATTTTATCAAAAGATAATACATCACCCTCTTGAACTTTATATTGCTTACCACCATTTTTAATAATTGCGTACATCTATGGTCCTTAAATATTTTTAGGTTGTATTTCTACAAAAAGTTCGGAATTATATCTAACTAAGCTTTAATTTATACTTTAATTTCTAAAAAGAGTAACTCTTTACAACTGCTATGGCATCAATTTCCACAAGTGCATTTTTCGGTAAAGTTTTCACAGCAACCGTTGCACGAGCTGGCTTATGATTTCCAAATGCTTTTTCGTAGATTTCATTCACTACTGCAAAAGAGTCCATATCGGCTAAGAATATAGTAGTCTTTACAACACTCTCCATAGAACTTCCAGCCTCTTCAAGCACTGCTTTAAGATTTTCTAAAACTCTTACTGTCTGCACACCGACACTCTCACTTAACAACGCATCACTCCCATCTGGCTGGAGTGCAATTTGCCCCGAAGTATAAACCATTCCATTCATAACTGTTGCCTGTGAATAAGGCCCTATTGCTGATGGTGCTCTATTTGTTTGTATAAATTTCATTTTTTCTCCTTATTTTTTAGTTCCACTCGTCTATCAAAGTTTGAAACACTTGATATAATGCCTCTACCTCTTTTAAAGTAGTTCTCTCATTGACAGCGTGAATTGTATCATTTTTTACACCAAATTCTATAACATCCACCCCAAATGCAGCAATAAAACGAGCATCACTCGTTCCCCCTGCAGTTGAGTGTTTTGGCAAAATTTTTGTTATCTTTTCAATGGCTCTATCTATATTTCTAACAAGTTTTGTATCTGTATCAGTTTTAAAAGGATAAGAGCCTTGTGTTAAACGCAACTCATAATCAAACTCTTTTAAATACTTCTCTACAAACGCTCTCACCTCTTTTTGTGTTGTTTTTGTATTATTTCTGACATTAAACATCATTGTAAGTTCATTGGGCGTTACATTTGTCACCTGCATCCCTGCACGAATATCTGTTATTACAAACTTAGAAGGAGCAAAATAGGCATCACCATCATCTAAATCAACCCCTGCCATACTCCCAAGCACTTGTGCTATTTGATGGATAGGATTTACAGCTTTCTCAGGATAGGCAGCGTGACCTTGTTTGCCTTTTAGTCTGATATAGCCATTTATAGAGCCTCTTCGTCCTACTTTTATAGCATCACCAAATTGCTCTTCACAAGTAGGCTCTGCCACAACACAAACATCAGGAAGCATTTTATGTTCTTTGAGATACTCCAAAACTTTTACAGTGCCATTAATAGCATCACCCTCTTCATCCGAAGTCAAAAGCAAAGAGAGTGTTCCTTTAAACGCAGTTGTATTTTTTAATGCTTGTGTAAATGCTGCGACCCCACTCTTCATATCTTGCGTTCCACGCCCATAAATATAACCATCTTTTTGCGTTGCTACATAAGGGTCACTATCCCAACCCTCTCCAGCAGGAACAACATCAACATGTCCAGCAAAACAGAGATGCTCTCCCTCTGAAAATTTTTTATAGATAAAGAGATTTTTTACATCCTCTACATCTATTCGTATAGCCTCAAAACCCTCAAGATACTCCTCTATAAAATCTAAAATTCCACCATCATCTGGTGTTTCACTTTTAGAATTTATAAGATATTTAAAAAGTTCTATAAGTTCCAAAACTTAATCCATTGGATTTTCATAGAAAATATATGGTGTAGCATAATTACTTATCTCAAAATAGAGTTTTTTCTCCCCTTTATCTACACGAAAATTTTGATTTTTATCCAGATATCCATATCCATATCTATAATTTCTAGGAGTGCTTCCCTCTGTGCTTGTTGCAGTGGTAAGTTTTCCAACTTTAATAAATCTCTTTACAAGTTTATCTCCCATATAGACATCCAAAACACCATCACTCCCTGTCCAATTTTGTAAAGAGCGACCAATCTTATTTTGTGTCTCTTGTGTGCATCCAGCAAAAAATAGACTCACCCCTACAACTATCGCTAAAACAATTTTTTTCACTATATCTCTCCATATTTTAATTTTTTCAATGCTGCCTCTTCGTCATCTTGACGCATCAAAGACTCACCAACCAAAAAGGCATCTACACCAGCTTTACTCAAATCCTCAAGCTGTCCATGTTCATAAATACCACTCTCTGCTACAATAATCTTCCCATTTGGAATAAGAGGTATCAACTCATACGAAAGATTCATATTCATCTCAAATGTTTGCAAATTTCTATGATTTATTCCTATAATATCAGCACCAGCATAGATAGCTTTGACAAGCTCTTTTTTATCATGCACCTCAACAAGGGCTTCCATCCCTAAGTGTCTTGTATAGTTCAGTAGCTCTTTAAGCTCACTTTTACTGAGTGCCGCGGCAATTAAGAGTATAAAATCTGCTCCAAAGACTAATGCCTCTAAAATCTGGTATTTTGAGATAATAAAATCTTTTCTAAGAAGTGGAATACCTACATATCTTCTAATTCCTGCAAGATAATCTAAAGAACCCTGAAAAAAGTGTGGTTCTGTAAGCACAGAGATAGCACTTGCCCCACCCCTTTCATAACTCTGAGCAATAGCCAATGGGTCAAAATCTTCTCGAATCACACCTTTGGAAGGAGATGCCTTTTTTACCTCAGAGATAATTCTATAAGGATCCTCTTCTGTCGCTTTCAAATAGGGAATTACCTCTCTAGGCTGTCGTGCATTATATGCCAAAGAACGCCCCAACCAATCAAGAGAAAACTCCTTCTCTCGTTTTACTAAATCTTCTTTTGTTTTTTTTATAATATCATCTAAAATCATCTCTCTTTTCTTACCTTTTTCCTTTTATAAGATCTATTCAAACACCTTTTTACTGCATTTATATGTTTGATTACTTCTGGGTTATCGCCACCCTCAAGTGTAGCAACTTTTTTGAAAATCTTTTCAGCCTTTTTACACTCTCCTAGCTTATAGTATCCCCAAGCTAAAGAGTCCAAATAGTATGCAGAATCAGGACTTTTCTTTAATACATCTTTAATATATTGCATCCCTTTTTTTACATCTATACCCTTATCTATCAAAATATATCCCAAATAGTTCTCATACAGAGGATCTTTTGTTTGAATAACAACATCTTCAAGTTTTTTGACTACATCCAAGACTCTTTTTTTAGAGATATTATTCTCACTACTCTCATACTCATAAACAGCACTCTGTCCCAAATATTTTACATCAGCACTTTTTTCATAAAGTTTATTTGCTAGTTTATAGGCTTTGTCATAATTCTTCCCTGTAATATAGAGTTGCAACAATAAGTCATCATCGGCACCACTCTCTTCAAGAAAATTAATAAGTTTAATATAATCTCGTTTATAAGCATAAATCTGTATAATTTTTTGTGCAATATTATCGCTCTTCTCTACATTATAAAGTCGCTTATATGTAGATAAAAGCCCCTCGATATTATTTTCATGACTATAAATACCTATAAGTCTCTTACAGATAAGTTTTGAGCAACCATTAATACGCGTATAGGTCTCTAAATAGGCAATGGCATCCTTTTTTCTATCTAAATTTACATAAAGAATAATAGCCATCTTATCTAAGATTTTTTCATTATAATTTTGCACATAAGCACTATCAAGATATTTCAGTGCCATCTTATACTCTTTTTTCTTAATATAGACATCACTAGCCAAAAGATAATCATTCACATCTTTTGTTTTTTTAGCAAGCGATACAGCAAGTTTTTTTGCTTTTTCCAATTGAGAGAGTTTCATCAATGCTTTAATTTTATATCTTACCAATTTTGCATCATTCAAAGAGTTATCACTCAAAGCATCAACGCGTGCAACAACTTTTTTATATTCATCAGCTTTTAAATCATCTGCTAGACTCCGATAGAGATACTCTTTTTTCAAAGATTTTTCATAGAGCTTTTCAAAAAGAGTCGCCGCACTCTTATAGTTTCCTATATGTTCTTCATGTAATGCAAAGAGAATATAAGTATCTTCACCATCAAAAGCCTTTTCGCTTGGTTTTATTGGAATATGATGTGTAGAACACCCTACAAAACCAAAAAATAAGAGTAAAAGAGCAACAATTTTAATCATCGATAATCCCTGGACACTCTTCTTTTAATTCATCTACGCGTGTTTTAAAATAGTCCCAAAAAGGGAAAGTTTTGCACTGTGATGGTCTTGCCATATAAATTTTACATCCATTTGATTCTCTATCATAAAAAATACACTCATAAGAGTCATGAAATTTCTGCTCTTTTATTGACATTTTATACCCTTTTTGAAAAAGATATTTCTTTCTAAAATCATTAATCTCCATCTCAAGCAGAGAGGCAATCTTCTCTATTTCACTTTTGGTCACAAAAATATAACCACTCTCACCTGTGCAACAACGCCCTTGACATGTTGCACACGCATCTGCATTAAAACTATATGGATAGCCATCTTTTCTTATTATATTTGACATTTTATACTCTGTGTATTTGCTTTTTTATATATCTCTTGCACTTTTTGTGAAGGTTCATCTCCCTCAAAACTAATAAACGGTGGCCACACTTTTAACATAGATTTTGAGCCATTTCTTGCATGTATCATAACAAGAGAAGCATTTCTATCCTGTTTTGGATGCACAAACTGCACATCCACTACACGCATTTTTACCTTTGCCAAAAGTTCGCAGATAATTGCAAACTGCGTCGCATCATAACAAAATATAAAGTGCGACCGTGGCTTTAAAAGTTGTGAAACTTTTTTGAAAAATGGTTCAAGAGGCAGATTTACATTATAACGGGCATAAAAAAGCATCTCATTTTCACTCTTTTGCACCCCTTCTGGATAAAAAGGTGGATTGGAGATAATGTAATCATACTTTTCTTCACTCTCAAGCTCCAAAAAATCGCCAGCATGTAAATCTAATTCAATACCATTTACCCTTGCATTTATTGTCGCATACTCTCGAAAAATTGCCTGCTTCTCTACTGCTTCTAAAGTTACCTTTTTATTATCTCTTGCTACCAATAGACCCACAACACCACATCCTGCCCCAACATCCAAAACTCTCCCTTTTGGTTGAAAAGCATTAATAAAATCATAAAGAAAAATAGAATCACTGTTGTAACAGTAACCTGATTGTGGCTGATAAAGAAGCATTACTTAAAGTCCCTTGGGTTATAATATCGCAATTATATCAAAAGGTTTATTTACAATGATTATTATCCCTGCACGCTTAGCATCTACCCGTTTTCCACAAAAAGTGCTTACTGAAATTGATGGTATTCCTATGGTAGTGCGAACAGCAAAAAGAGTTGCCCATTTAGACAGAGTTGTTGTTGCTGCGGATGATGAGAGCATCATCAAAAAATGTAAAGAGTATGGCATAGAGGCAATGCTTACCTCCACAACACACAAAAGCGGAACAGATAGAATTTATGAGTGTGCCTCACTCCTGAATCTGCCCGAAGAGGAGCTTATTATCAATGTCCAAGCGGATGAGCCCTTTATTGAGCCTGATGTTGTTCAAGCACTTATAAGCAAATTAGAAGAGCTACAAAAACAAGAAAGAGAATTTATTATGGGAAGCTGTTATAATTCCATAAATGCAGAGGCGGCAACAGACCCAAATCTTGTCAAAGTAGTGATTGATGCAGATGGTGATGCTATCTATTTTTCTCGTGCAAAAATTCCTCATAATCAGAGTGGAGAGGCAGTCTATTTTGGACATATTGGTATCTATGGATTTTCAAAAAAGAGTCTCAAAGAGTTTTGTAACCTCAACGATGCCCCTATTGAAGATATAGAAAAACTAGAACAACTTCGTGCAATTTACCATCAAAAAAAGATAGCTATGGTAAAAGTAGCAAGCACAGGATTTGGAATAGATACAAAAGAGGATTTAGCAAGAGCCATTGAGATTTTTTTATAATGAAAGAAGCAAGTCTAAAGACTTGCTTGAAGAAAAAGTTTAGAACTTAGATATTATCACGAATACCTAAATCTTCGATTAGTTTTGTATAAGCATCTCTATTTTTTCTTTTGAAATATTTCATCAAACGACGACGCTGACCAACTAATTTAAGTAATCCTAAACGAGATGCATGATCTTTTTTGAAAACTTTTAAATGTTCAGTTAATTCTTTAATTCTTTCAGTTAAAAGTGCAATTTGAACTTCGCTTGAACCAGTATCATTCTCTTTGCGACCATATTTCGCAACTATTTCTTGTTTTTTAGCCGAATCTAAAGCCATAATAGCCTCCTGATGGGTATAATAATCTAACTCAAATGCCATTGCACTCAAAGTTGAAATGCGATTATATCTAAATCTTGCTTTAATTTCTTTTATGCTTAGTTTAGTTATAATAAATAAAAACAAAGATTTTATCCTATGCTAATAACACGAGCAAGTGAATATGCAATACTTTCACTCATACTTATATCATCTGCAAAAGAGCCAATAGATAGCGATACTCTCTCAAAAGAGCTCTCTATCTCAAAAAGCTTTTTAGCAAAAATTTTACAATCATTGGCAAAAAAAAATATATTAAAATCATATAAAGGTGTCAATGGTGGCTTTCTACTCAATCAAGAACCAGCACAAATTAATATGCTTGATGTAATGACATGTGTTGAGGGGAAAGCTCCTGCTGTTTTTGAGTGTTCGCCTTCACAGGAGGATTGTCCCTCGGAGAGAGCAAATATCTGCTCATTATGGCCGTTTTTACATAAATTACAAGGAAAAATAGACCTCTTTTTGTCGGAAATAACACTCAAAGATATTCTCAAAGATTAAGATGGCAAAAACGCTTAGCACGAAACAAAAAATCGGGACTTCTCTCAATTTTCTACTAGGAAATAGAGATTTAGGTGTTGTCTTTTTTGTTATGGCTATTTTAGCAATTATTATCGTGCCTCTCCCATCTGCAGTTTTGGATGTCTTACTCACTGTCTCTATAGCCTTGTCAGTCTTAATTTTACTTATCTCTTTATATATTCCAAAACCGACTGACCTTACAACTTTCCCTACACTTATTCTCATCTTAACGCTCTTTCGTCTTTCACTCAATATTGCTACAACAAGGATGATTTTAAGCCATGGGCATGAAGGACCAGAGAATGTAAGTAATGTAATTACCAGTTTTGGAGATTTTGTTGTTGGTGGGAACTATGTTATTGGTATTATTGTCTTCTCTATTTTAGTGCTTATCAACTTTATGGTTATTACAAAGGGTTCCACAAGGGTTGCAGAGGTTGCTGCTCGTTTCGTCCTTGACTCTATGCCCGGAAAGCAGATGGCAGTTGATGCCGACTTAAATGCAGGGCTAATTGATGATGCACAGGCAAAAGAACGCCGTGCTGAGATTTTACAAGATGCAAACTTTTACGGAGCAATGGATGGTTCTTCAAAATTTGTCAAAGGGGATGCAGTTGCTGGTATTGTAATTACCATGATTAATATTATTGGTGGATTTCTTATTGGGGTCTTTCAATACAACATGGATATAGCAGAGAGTGCCTCTACATTTACACTTTTAACCATTGGAGATGGACTTGTAAGTCAGGTTCCTGCACTTATCATTTCAACGGCTACAGGTATTATGATTACCCGTTCTTCTAGTGATGGTGATAATTTTGCCAAAGGCACCATCACGCAAATGGTCGGCAATGCAAAAATTATGATGATTGTTGGCTTTATTATGCTACTCTTTGCCCTAGTTCCAGGGCTACCAACAGCATCTATGGCATTTGTTGGTGGGCTTTTTGCACTCCTTGGATGGTCAATCTACAAATATGAAAAAGGGGAATTAGACATACTCAATGTAGAGAATATAATCGCGACAAAAACACCTGAACAACTTAAAGAGGAGCAGACAAAAGCAGCACCACAAAAAACAAATGAAGAGATAGCAAAAGAGGAGGAGAGTGCACTTGAAGATATTTTAAAAGTAGAGATGTTAGAACTTACTCTTGGATACCAGCTTATCAAGCTTGCTGATAGCTCACAAGGAGGAGATTTACTTGAGCGTATTCGTTCTATGCGTAGAAAAATTGCTAGTGATTTTGGATTTTTAATGCCACAGGTTCGCATACGCGATAATCTGCATCTCAAACCAGACCAATACCAAATTTTACTCAAAGGAATTAGTATTGGAGAAGGAGTTATCTATCCTGATAAATTTTTGGCAATGGATAGTGGTATGGCAACAGGAGAGATAGAGGGTGAACCAACAAAAGAGCCTGCATTTGGACTTGATGCGATTTGGATTCTTCCAGAACAAAAAGAGGATGCAATTATCAACGGTTATACAGTTGTCGATCCTGCCACTGTTATCTCTACGCATATGAGCGAACTTGTCAAACGCAATGCTGAAGAGTTACTCACACGCCAAGAGGTGCAATCACTTATTGATAAGATCAAAGAGAACTATCCTGTTATTATTGATGATGTGCTAAAAGTTGCATCAATTGGTCTTATTCAACGCGTATTAAAAGCACTACTTCATGAAAAAATTCCTCTCAAAGATATGCTTACAATATTAGAGACTATAGCAGATATCGCCGAATTTACAAAAAATGTGGAGCTTATCACAGAACAAGTGCGAGCAAAACTTTCACGCGTTATTACCCAGATGTATGCAGGCTCAGATGGAGTAATACGACTGCTCACTTTTGATACCCAAACAGAGCAACTTTTGCTCCAAAAATCACAAGAGCAAGATGGTGTAAGAAATCTTCTCTTGAATGTAGGCGAGATTAATGCACTTATACAGGCAACGAGCCAAAAAGCAACAGAAGTTTTACAAAAAGGAATATCACCAGTAATTATCATAGTTGATCCACAAATTAGGCGTAGTGTTGCTGAAATATTTGAGAGATTCTCTCTCGATGTTGTTACACTCTCTCATGCAGAGATTGATACAACTGCTACATTTGAAGTTATGGGCTCTATCTCCATACAAACAGAATAAATTTAAAAAAAAGGTATAAAATGAAAAACAGAATAATCCACCATCTCTCTCATATTGATTTAGATGGATATAGTTGCCAACTTGTAATGCAAAAGACACCCTATGAGAAATATAATTACAATGCAAATTATGGTCCAGAGGTAAAACAGAAACTAGAGTTAATGCTTGAAAATATCAAAAAAACAAAAAAAGATGCCTATATCTTAATCACAGATTTGAACTTAACAGCAGATGAATCACGATGGCTACAACACGAAGTAAAAAAAGTAAATGACAACTATTGCAATGTAAAATTGCAACTCCTTGACCATCACGGAAGTGGTGCAGAGAGTGCGAAAAAATTTGATTGGTATTATCTTGATGTCAATCGCTCTGCTACAAAAATCACCTATGATTATGCAAAAGAGCATTTTGATTTAGAAGAGCCCCAATGGATGCAAAAGTATGTTGATGTCGTTAATGCTGTTGATTTATGGAAACAAGAGGAGCATGAAAATTTTGAGTATGGAAAGGTCTGTATGCGTCTTGTGAATGAGACAAGAGAGCTCAATCGAGTAATGTTTGCCAAAGAAGATTCGCACTATAAACTCTCACTCCTTTTAGAGGCAGTAAAATATATTAATGAACCAAATGCACCTATCGTTCTTGATGATGCAATTCATAAACTCAAAAAAGATTTTTTTAGAGAAGATGTAGATAATACATTAGATAATCTTGCAACCAAATATGTTGTGAAACTTCTTGGAAATGCAAGAAAAGAGAATACTATTTACTACAAAGGCTACAGAGGCTATCTTAGCTATGGTGTTGGCAATACTTCTATTGTTGGCAATGGATTTTTGACTGCCTATCCAGAGTATGATTTTATCGTTGATGTCAGCTATAGAGGGGCTATGAGCCTACGAGCAAACAACAATGTTAGCGTCGCTTTAATATCAAAAGAGTGGGCAAATGGTGGAGGACATCCAAATGCAGCAGGAGGAAGAATTATGGGATTTAAAGAGCAATACCGTTATGATAAAGTCAAACAGCAAATTGAACAGATTATTAATGATAAAGAGTCTCGAGCAGGAGAGTTAGAGTATAAAAAGGAGGATTAATATCCTCTCTTTCTACAATTAATAAAATAACGCTCCACTCCATCTGCAATTCCTTTTGCCAATCTCTTTTCATAGGTTTTATTTACAAGTCGCTTCGCTTCTCTTGGATTTGTGATAAAACCTGTTTCAATCAAAACAGCAGGCATTTGTGCGCCAACAAGTACCCAAAATGGACCCTCTCTTACTCCATCATCTTTAATATATCTATATCTACTCTTCAAAGATGCTAATATACTTCTTTGTAAATCTATTGCTAACTTATTTGCTGCTATAATATTATGTGAATTGAGTGTATTTAAAAAGCTCTCTTTTGCATAATAGTTCATATCTACCAAATCACTAGAATTTTCAATTGCTGCTACTCTTTTAGCCCTATTTGAACGAGATTTTGACAAATAATAGGTCTCAAGTCCGTATGTTTTTCTAATATCCTGTTTACCCACTGCATTTGCATGAATACTTATAAAGATATCAGCATGCTTTTTATTGGCAAATTGCGTCCTATTTCGAAGTTTTACAAAATAATCACTACTTCTTGTCATATAGACTTTGTAACCACGAGCTTTTAAAATAGTACGAAGATATTTCCCAATGGCCAAAACAACATTTTTTTCTTTATACCCTTTATAACCTATAGCACCTGGGTCTTTGCCTCCATGACCTGGGTCGATAACAATGATTTTATTTCTATTTATTCTTGAAGACTTCATTCTATGTTTATATTGTACTCTATTATGTACAATTTTATTACTACTAATTCTAACTATGATTTTCGCTAGTTTTTTACTAAAATGAACACTAAGAGGAGAACTATTCTCTATCACTAAATGTAACATATGAGGAGTATATTTAGAAATTTTAATACGATTTATACCATTTTTTCTAAATGTTTTTGAGCGCATAGTCATAAAAGCATTAATATTAAAAATATACTGATACATTTTCCTTACAGAGTCATATTTTTTATAGTAATTTACCTGATTATTTCGTAATTTTTTATTAAAAGTAAGTTCTAAATTACCATTTTTCCACCGTATAGATTGAAGAGTATGAGAAGATTTTCGTTCCCTTTTAGTATGTGAAGATTTTGCAAGTTCTTTCTTATAATTAGAAACATCAATATGCAACCTTTTTCCCGTGCGTATAATCCCTTTTAAAGATTCTAAACGCAGCCAATTATTATTATGCATCAAGGCTTTAATGTAGAGCTTTTTATAATCATCATAGGCACGAGACTGCCCACTACTTGTAGAAGATTTCTCTAATGCAACAGCATGCCTTAGAACATCACTGTCACTAAAGGCAAAAAGAGAGAGTGAGAACAAAACTAACAAGAGAGAGAAGAGACGCACAACTAAAATACTATTCGCCCTGTGTTAATTTATCTAACAACTCTTTTACAGTTATTATTTTATCAAGTTTATATCCATTTGTTCCAGAGAAGAAGAGTCCTGTCTCTAAGTTTCCTTCATACGCATCACTGAGTCTGTCTGCGATACAAAAACCAACAACTTTTGCCTCTTCACCACGATTACAAGGGGCAACACAATTGGAGATACACTTAATAGCAGGTCCTTCTCGTTTTTCAACTAAATGTGTAAGATTTGTTACAACACCTTGAGCAGGGTAACCTACTGGAGAACTCATCAGTTTAATATCACCCTCTTTTGCATCTAGTAGCACTTTTTTAAAGTTTG
>FPHH01000083.1_pt1 | contig 35501 bp, 37 predicted proteins | sample 1057331 | NCBI WGS metagenome assembly FPHH01 (sample SAMEA4473311, study PRJEB15554) | hydrothermal vent metagenome | biome: marine basaltic hydrothermal vent biome; feature: marine hydrothermal vent; material: water | place: Pacific Ocean | collected 2011-06-14/2011-07-23 | depth 1155 m
AAAGAGAAGAAGCAAAAGAGCCAAAAAAGAGAAAAAATAGCTACTTTTTTTACTCATCTAACTGTGCAACCTCAGCAGGAGTAATTGCTCCAAATGAGAGTATCCTCTTCCCTCTGTGGTCAATCATAAATCGTTTTGCCTCTTTTTTATCTTTAAATGCAATAAGCTCATTCCCCATAGGACCATAAACATTACTCCCCACAACAAAATAGGCATCTTTTGCATCAACTGTCTCTTGAGTGTAATAATCTTGCACCAAAACAACTTTAATATTTTGAGTGTGTTTAAAATAGTATTTCATCAAATCTTTTACACCATCAAACGATAAATTTTTATTTTTATACTCTATGCGTGCCACCCATCGTGGATATTTATACAAAAACATACCACAAATAGGACATTTCTCACTTTTTGTTACGGTAAGTCTTGCATAATGTTTTGTATGTCTCTTTGCTCTTTTTACCTCCCAAAGATAGACTAAAAGAGCATCACTATATTTTGAAGGGAGCTTTGAGCAGATATGCTTTTGGACTATAGCATCTTGCAAAGAAGTGAAATCCTTATAGTTCGCAAGATGAAGTTGTGGGCATTTTTTCTTATAAATCTTTTCACCCATTGGGTAAATTTTCTTCTCTTTTACAGCCAAAGAGTATTGAGGATATGCAAAAAGAGAAACAGCAGAAAAAATAAAAAGAGAAATAAGTTTAAAAAGAGACATCTATCTACCTTTAATTTAAGTAGATAGATAATAGCAAAAGAGTGTTAATTTTATGTTAAATTATTTAGAAGGAACTCTCAAAATCATTAATCTTCTGACAAAAAGGACAATAAGAGCAACTGCTAAGATTTTGAAATCTATCTCACTTGCTATATGGATATTTTCAAATGTATCACTCTGTGTTGCCTCTGTGCCAAGTGCTTGCATAGCAAGAATTTTTGGCACATATACAGCACTAAAAAGCAATCCAGAGAAGATAACAATCACAGCACTTGCAAAACTAATAGCATCTCTTTGTCCCATTTTATAGACCATTGCCTCATAAACAGCAACATAAATCACCATAAAATAGACCCAATAGGAAAAACGACGAAAAATCTCTCCCATAATAATACCTGCATTATAATTATCTATAAGCAGATTTACAGTGATTCTATCTGTATGAAAAACAACTGGTGCGACAATAGCACCCAATGTAATAACAGCACCAAAAGTAGCTGCTAAAATAATAAAATATGCAAAATCTAAATATATATTTTTTTTCAATTTCTTAACCTTTATAAAATAAGAGTAAATCCTCTATCAAAAGAGCTATAATCTTTATAAAATTCTAAACTACTATACTTTTTATCTTTTAAATATTCTCGTATTTTATCTTTTTGGTCATAACCCATCTCACAACTAAAAAACTTAATCTGCTTCTTTAAGAGTGCATCAAGAAGTTGTTTGATGATTTCATCGCCAACCTTACCACCAAAAAGTGCATTTTGTGGTTCATAAGAGAGATTTGATTCTAACTCCATTCCCTCCTCAATATAGGGAGGATTGGAGACAAGATAATCAATCTTTTCACTCACAGGCTCAAGCAGAGAACCCAAACGAAGCTCAATTCTATTTTCAAGCCCAAATCTTTCTATATTTTTTCGTGCCACTTCAAGAGCTGCTGCAGATATATCAACAGCGATAAATTTTGCATTTTTTAGATGTTTTGCCAACATTATAGAGATAATACCACTCCCAACACCTACTTCAACAAACTGCATCTCTGTATCTCTATCTGAAATATTTCGTAATACCTCATCTATAAGCAGTTCTGTCTCAGGACGAGGAATAAGTGCACCTGCATCAATATAGAACTCTTCGCTATAAAAACTCACCCTATTGGTAATATACTCCAATGGCTCATTCTTAGCACGCCTCTGCACCCATTGCAGATACTTTGCAACATCTGCAACAGTAGCACTCTGATGCGTTATAAGCCAAAGCTCATCTACCTCTAAATGTGCCATAAGGAGTAGTTGAGCCTCTCTTGATGCTCTTTCTATACCTGCGTTTGAGAGTATTTCTGTCGCCTCTAAAAGCAACTCTCTTACTAAATATCTGCTTCGCATTTACCCTCAATACCACTTCTCTCAACATAACCAATATCTACACCTAGCTCTTTGAGTCGCTCTATTACAGGTGGATGAGTGTAATGAAAAAATATATATAAAGGATGAGAGAGTGGAAAACTTTTGTTCTCTTCTACTAACTTTTGCAACGCATTAGCAAGTTCTATCTCCCCTGCTGCACCACCAAGCTCACTCCCCATTCTATCTGCTGCATACTCATTTTTTCGACTCACTATCCCCATAATAGGCATCATAATAAATCCAAGCACAGGCATAAAAAGCATTACCAAAATCATGATCACATAGGGCTCTTTTGCTATTCCCATCTCAAGATAGAGACTATCTGGCAAGTTTCCAAAAATAGCAAACATTACAAAGAGCATTCCACCTACTAAAGCGATATTTTTAAAGACATCTCCATGGGCAAAATGTCCAAGTTCATGTCCAAGCACGGCCAAAAGCTCTTTTGTGGTTAATTTTTCAAGCAGTGTATCAAACAAAACAACTCTCTTTGATTTTCCAAAACCACCGAAATAGGCATTGAGTCTCCCATCTCTTTTACTTGCATCACTCACAAAAACGCCACTGCTTACAAACCCTGTCGCATCCATAAGCCTTTTTATCTCACTATCCAACTCTTCATCTTCAAGAGGAGTAAGCTTATCAAAAAACATCGCTCTAAAAGTAGGATAGAGCATATTTATTAGAATAACAATTGCAAAAATAAAGAGAAAACTCCACAACCACCAAAGAGCAAAATTTTTAATAATTGCATAAATACCCCAAACAACCAAAGAGCCAATAAGAAGTGTCGTTACAAAAGAGATAACTGTATCTTTTATCCATTGTCCAAGTGTTGATTTATTAAAACCAAATTCCTCATCAATCACAAATTTTTCATAGTATGAAAATGGTAGAGAGATAAGAGAGTTGATAATCACAAAACTCATAACAATTTCAATATTCATAACTGCTTCATTTGAAGTTGTAAGAAATACCGAATGCAACCAACTAATTCCAAATGCTATCCAAAGTATAAAAACAAGATACTCCACAAAAACATTCACAATAGAGAGCTTCTCTTTTGCAACTGCATAGTTCCCTGCCTTTAAAAAGTCTCTCGCTGTTAATAACACTGGCGTCTTTCTTTTAATCTGATTTATATACCCTATCTGCATTACACTCACATAGATTGTAATTAAAACATATAAACTATATATTCCCATTAGTGTCATCAACATCTATCTTTTCCTTTTAATTTAAAAAAAACTCTTAGATAAAGGAACATTTGTTATATCATCATGCACGAGAATAACATCTCCCTTATCTACATAAATTTTACTTGCTGCAAAAAATGCACACCCTATAAGAATCCCAGCAATTATAACACCCCACACAACTCTCTTTTTTTCGCCACTAAGTGTATCATAATCATCAAAATCTCGTAATTCTGGTTCCGAACCTATTCTAGCCATACTTTTACCTTATATAAAATTTTTACAATTATACAGAGGGAAATTATATTTTTAGAGTAAAATAAAAAGTAGCCCGACGATTTAAGTCTATTTTTTATTTTATTTTTTCGTCAATTAAATAATATAATCAACCACTTTAGACTCTATTGTCAGCTCTTTTATCAATGCTACTACCTCCAAATGGGCAGGATGTGTCGCATAAGTTTTCAAACCAGCTTCATGCTCAAATGTCGCATACAATGACAAATCCATAGCCCTTTCAGAGTGATTAAAATCAATTCCCACCTCCATACGCTTGAGCGGCTCTATCTTTTGCACCAACGCCTCAAGTCTCTTTTTTACCAACTCCAAATTCTCTCTCTTATTTTCCTCTTTAAACTGAAACATCACTATATGCACAACCATAAATCAACCTTTTTTTAAAATGAGAAGATTTTATCTAAAACTTTTTAATTTTTAGGTAAAATATTTTATGAAAGAATTATATGGTAGTGGAATTTTATTTTTTTACTTTTTAAAGTGGCCTATAGTAATTGGCTATATCTATCTGCGTCTGCATGGTTTATCCCAAAATTACATTCTTGATCTGCTGTGGATTTATTGTGTTATTTTAATATTGAAAGACTTTTATATGATATTTCAGAAGAAGAAAAAGGCAAATGACAAGAATTCCAAATAATATTAACCATGTTCCAAATGCTGTTTAATTGAATTTTTTAACACTATCGATAAAAATGTAGGAATAGCATTTCCTCTTTGAAGATTTTTTGAACTTTTTGAATCCTAAAAGATAGAATCATCTGGAAAACATTCTATTCTTGCATCCTCTCTAGTATTGCTATTTAAAAGCAAACCTTAAAATAGCAATATACAATAGGATAACTACAGATTAAGAGAGAAAAAAGAACAAGGAATTTTAAATTCAGATATTTATAAGATTGAAGTAAAATCTTCAGACAAATTCAATCAAAAAACCGAGCTAGTTTAAGTTTCAAATTATAGCTTTTTTTTAGTTTTTAGTGAAATTTTTGTATTTGTTTGACAGCAATGTAATTTTACTTTTTACGTCATCTTTTGTGAACTTTAGTAGATATACTCAATTATTTGTTACTTTAATATTTTGAGGAGCTGTAAAACTTCGATGCGTATGTTTCTTTGATTTGAATTTAGGATAACCACCCTATTTTTTGAAAAACTTACCAAAGGCATTATCTGAACCTTTTAAAGCCATTTGTAGTGATTGACTTCCACACTCATTAAGCAATTTACACTCTTCAAGCTTTTTTAATTGAGTAGTTCAATAATGGTTATTTTGTATTTTTGCTGGATATATGCAATATTTCATAGCTTTTTAAAACCAAAAACTCCTTATTTGTTTTCACTTTACATAACTAAAAAACAAATTTATCAACAAGAGAACAAATTATAGAATTGCATCAAGAATTTTTACAAAATCAAATAGCTTTCATCCCAACCGCTAAAGACGATTGGGATTTCAGCTATTTAGTTATTAAAAAATTGAATTGCTTTAATTATATTGTTTATTTTTTCTTCATCTTGCTTAATTGTAGCATGATGTAATAATCCAGATAACATTGCATTTCTTGTATCTTCTGGAATTACACAAGGACTTAAAATACCCCTAGACTGAGGATAATTACCCCAATGCACACCTAACGCTCTTTTACCACCATTATTTTCATTTTTATGGTCATAATATCCAACAATTAAAACTAAGCCATCATCATTATAAAATTCTTTATAATCTTTCCAATATGAAATCATTTGCATTTCTACTCCTACGGAATTTAGTTTTAGTATAGCTAAAAAATAATACTGAAGTCAATAAATTCTCACAATGAAAAAATTAGCTCTCTCAACTGAAAAAAAATAATAACTAACGCGATAGTAAATCTCTAAGACTCTCTTGTGGATTTTTCCCCTCTAGTGTCAAATAGACCTCTTTTGCAATAGGAAGATAGAGACTGTTTTTCTGTGCAATTTCATAGAGTGCGTAGGCTGTTCCTATCCCCTCTGCTACTTCACCAAGAGTTTCTATAATCTCTTGTTGCGTTTGCAATTTTGCAAGTCCTAAACCTACTCTAAAATTTCTGCTCATAGTCGAAGATGCTGTTAAAAAAAGGTCCCCTGCTCCACTTAAACCTATAAAACTCTCCTCTTTTGCACCATATACCAATCCAAAACGCTGCATCTCTACAAGCCCACGAGAAATAAGTGCTGCGGCTGCATTATTGCCAAGTTCCAGTCCAGCACAAATACCAGCGGCAATTGCTATAACATTTTTGTATGCACCAGAAATCTCTGCACCTATCACATCTGTAGAGGTATATGTTTTTATAAATGAGGGGAAAAGTGTGCTAAACTCCTCTGCCAACTTTTCATTTGAAGCATTAACAACCAATGCTGTTGGAAGTGATTGCATCACCTCAGTTGCAAAAGATGGCCCAGATAAAAAGGCAATATTTTCAGAAGGGACATATTTGGCATAAATTTCATTCAAAAATCTTCCACTTGATGCCTCTATCCCTTTTGAAGCGACTAAAATTTTTTGCCCTTGAAAAACAAAAGAGTGCTCCAACCAACTCGCTACTTGTTGTGCAGGAACAGTGATAACAAGATACTCACACGCAAGTGCTTGCTCAAGAGAGACAAAATTCTCTACATCTCGCACTCTTCTTGAAGTGATACAAACACTATTTTTTTCACTAAAAGCGTATGCTAATGCACTTCCCCATTTACCTGCGCCAATGATTCCAATTAACATCTCTTTTGCTCCCTATTAATTTTTCAAATTCACTAATATCATTTTCATATCCGACTACAACTAAAATATCTCCACTCTGAATAATATGCTTTTTCATCTTTTTAGAGTAGATAAATTCACTCTTCATATCCTTATGAATAAGAGATAAAATAATAATACCATGATAGCGTGTCCAATCAATACTTGCTAATTTATGGTTTTCAAGCTTGCTCTCCGCACCAATTTTGATTTGTGCAACTTTTAACGCACTCCCTTCATAAAGAATTCTATTCAAAATCTTACTAGAGATTGGCTTTTCAAGCATATTTGTAATAATATCCGCTGTTGTCTCTACAATTGGTATTACTTTATTTGCTCCAGCCATCAAAAGCTTATTTTCACTCTCTCTATTCAAGGCAATGGCAATAAGTATTAAATCTGCAAAATTAGAACGCAATGATATTGTCAAAAAGATATTTTCTGCCATATCCTCTAAAAGACAAAAAGCAATAGACTCTTCCATATCAATATCTTCACCAATACCTTGCCAATCATCACTTAAATCAAATTTTTCTACTTTATATTCAAACACATCATCCACATCTTCTAGAGCAAAAATACGAATGTTACTATATGTCTTTTGAACATTTGCAATAATTTCATGTGCATATTTATTGTTTCCAAAAATCAAAGCTGTTCTTTTACTCACTACGAACCTTTGTATGAAGATACTTTTCAAACTCTCTTATAAACATCGAATAGCCTATAACAAGAAGATAATCTCCCACTTCTAAAACTGTGTCATCAAGTGGATTAAAATAGAATCTCTCTTTACCTGTTTTATAAATGCCAAGCAGGACAACTCTGTAATTTTTATTATCTAATTCTGCAACAGTAGCAAAATTATCAACAATTCTCTGTGTTATTCCAAGCTCATCAATCTTAACATTGGCATGCTCACTTCGTAACTCATGAATAACCTCAAAAGCAACAGGAATCCCCACTAACTCTTTTGTAATCAAACCAATCAACTCTTGAGGATAGACAATTTTATCTATTCCTGCAAACTCCAATTTTTTACGATTTTTATCATTTAGAAGCAGAGATAAAATCTTTACATTTTTACTAAGTGAGCGTATTGTCAAGGCAGCATAAACATTCTCTACATCATCTTCACTTAGACACAAAATCTGCTTTACCTGTGTCTCTAAATTAAAATTTATTTTTTTATAACTCTCGATACTTCCAGGGTCATAGGCAAGTGCTACAAAACCATCTTGCACTGCTTGTGCAGCAATAGTCTCATCTTTATCCAGAATAATAATTCTATTTCCAGCCTTAGACAATTTTTTAGCTACTGATTTCGCCACATCACTATAACCACAAATAAGATATAATCTTGAAATTTTCGCAATCTTTTCTACTGTTTTTATCTCTTTAATTTCATCAAGTTTTTCAGTAAAAGCAGAAACAAAAAGTGAAGTAGTAAATGCTAAAACTGCAACGCCAGAACCAATAACTAATAGAGCAACAAAGCGTCCCTCCTCTGAGATAGGTGTTATATCACCATATCCCACAGTAGAGATAGTTACAATAGCCCAATAAACTGCTTCATATAAACTATTTATTTGTGAATTTGGTTGATTTGCCTCCATTACATAGATTAAAACTGAAGAGATAAAAATCACGACAAAAGAGAATATGCCTAAAGTTAAAAATTCAAATTTTTTTGTCTCTAAAATAGAGATAAGCATCTGCATACTCTTTGCATAACGAAAGAGTTTGAAAACACGAAACAGTATAAATATTCTCAAGATTCTTAATTCGTGAAAAAAGGGCATAATTGCCAAGAGATCTATAATAGCCTGAGGCGAAATCATATAACGAAATTTTACTAAAAAAGCCTCTTTGAGTGCCTTGGAGAGTTGCACATCCCGAAGTAAAAAAGAGTCATACTCCGCCCGTTGCACAATAATTCGACTTACACTACTATTGACCCATAAACGCAATATATACTCTATTAAAAAGAAAAAAGAGACTATATCATTACTAAAAAAGAGTAGGAAATCATCAACATGATATTTCACTTCTCTAATTAAAACAGCAACACTGATAAAAATCATGATAATCATAAATGTATCTATAAATTTTTTATATCTATTCTTATCATTCTCTAGTATATCATAAAAAAAACGCTTCCTTTTTCGATATGTGCTCGATGTATCAAGATAATACGCAATATCTAGCACAATATCTTTAAACATCTACTATCCTAATTTTGCTTTTAAAACTTCATTCACAGCTTGTGGATTTGCACTCCCTTTAGATGCTTTCATCACCTGCCCTACAAAAAAGCCAAAAAGTTTCTCTTTTCCACCTTTGTATTGCTCCACTTTTTCAGGATTAGCAGCGATGATACTATCACACATAGATTCAATAGCACCCATATCTGTTACCTGTTTGAGTCCTAATTTGTCAATCGCATCATCTACAGAAACTGTAGCATTCTCCATAAGAAAATCAAGCACCTCTTTTGCAGCTTTTCCACTTATCGTTTTATCATCAATTCGTTTTACCAAAAATCCAAGTTTTTTTGCATCTACAGGAGAGTTCATAATATTTATATCCCCTTTTAAACGACTCGGAAGTTCTACACTCAACCATGTAGTGGCAGTTTTTGCACTTACACCCTCTTCTTCCATCATCGTTTCAAAGAAGTTAGCAGTCTCAACACTTGCAGTAATAACAGAGGCATTATATTCACTCATTCCATATTCAGTGATAAAGCGTTCTCTTTTTGCATCTGGAAGTTCTGGAATTTTTGTATATTGATCCATCATAGCATCAGTTACTACACATTTGAGCAAATCTGGCTCTGGAAAATATCTATAATCAGCAGCCTCTTCTTTACCTCTCATAGAACGGGTCTCCTGTTTGACTGCATCAAAAAGACGCGTCTCTTGATAAATTTCCTGCTCATAAACTCCATCTTCCCACGCTTCAATTTGACGCGCAACCTCAATCTCAATCGCCTTTTGAATAAACTTAAATGAGTTGATATTTTTAATCTCAACACGCGTATAGAGCTTCTCATCCCCTTTTGGGCGAATAGAGACATTCACATCTACACGAAAACTCCCCTCCTGCATATTTGCATCACCAATATCAAGGTAGCGTATAATAGAGTGCAATTTTTTCAGATACAAAACTGCCTCTTCAGCACTTCTCATATCTGGCTCACTTACTATCTCAAGTAGTGGAGTCCCTGCACGGTTCAAATCTACTTTAGATATATCACCATCATGAATATTTTTACCCGCATCTGCCTCAATATGGGCACGATTAACACGAATAATCTTATTTGAACCATCTTCAAAATCAATTTGTAATTTTCCATGCTCTACTATAGGCGTGTAGAGTTGTGTAATTTGATAAGAAGAGGGACTATCTGGATAAAAGTATGATTTTCTATCGAAGTAAGAGACCCTATTTATAGTAGCATCAAGTGCTGTGCCAAGCATAATAGATTTATGTAACACCTCTTTATTAAGCACAGGTAATGCTCCAGGAAGTGCCAAGCAAGTAGGACAAACATTTGTATTTTGTTTATGATTAAAACTCGTAGCACACGAGCAAAAAAGTTTTGTTTTTGTATTTAATTGAACATGGACTTCAAGCCCAATAATGACTTCAAACATAGGTATCCTTAGATAAATTGATTATCCCTATTTTACCTAAATTATTCTTTGAAAGATGTTATTCACTCTCTTTTGCATATATTTTTTCCAAAAGTTTTCTCTGTTTTTTCAGCTCTTCAAGAGTCTCTTTTCTCACTTCAAAACTATCTAAAAGGAGTATCAAAAAAAGAGAAACAATTATAAAAAAAAGTGTTACAAAGAGTGCGAAAACAATACCGAAGGAGATGAAGATTTTAAATATAAAAAGAGCACCGAAGAGGACTATTGCCCACGATGCCCCAAGCAAAAAACTAATTATTCTTTGATAAATATCTTTTTGCATAAAAAGGAAGCTTAATGCTCTTCTACTACAATTGCACCAGCAAGATAGACATAAGTAAGCATCATAAAGATAAATGCTTGTAAAAATGCTCCAAATGTAAGGAGTGCAAAAGGAATTAATGGTAGAACCCAAGGAACAAGCATTAAAATTACTGCCAAGAACATATCATCACCCTTAATATTTCCCATCAAACGGAAACTAAGAGAGATAATACGAGAAAAATGAGACACAATCTCAACAGGAAACATCAACCATGCCAACCACCAAACTGGACCAGTAAAGTGTTTGAAATACTTAACCACACCATGTGTTTTAATACCAACATAGTTATAATAAACAAAGACAGTAAGAGCAAGAGTCAATGTCATATTCAAACTAGATGATGGTGCTTCAAAACCTGGAATAATTCCAATAAGGTTTGCAATACCTACAAAAAGGCCAATAGTAGCAACTAATGGAAGATATTTGCGTGCATGTGCTCGGCCCATTACATCAATACCCATCTCATGAACACCTTTAAGATATGCTTCCATTACATTTTGCGTTCCTGTTGGCACAAGTTGCAAATTAGACATAGCAACTTTTGCTAAATATATTGCGATAAACGCAGATAAAAGCATGTGTGTCAAAAATAGAAAATTATGATTTTCTGATATTACTCCAAAAAAAGTAAACAATTCACCCATAGGCGCACTCCCTCGTTTTTAAAAATTAGTGCAATTATAATCAAATTAGCATTAAATTATTATAAGTCTCAATATAAATTCTATTTTGCATACTCTATAGCTCTACTTTCTCGAATGACATTGACTTTTATCTCACCCGGATATTGCACTTTATCTTCTATCTCTTGTGCTATCTCTCGTGCCAAAAGTGCGGATTCATCGTCATTGACAAGCAGTGCATTGACAATAACACGCACCTCTCGCCCTGCATTAATTGCATAAGCTTGTCTTACACCCTCATGCATAGAAGCAATATCCTCTATCTCTGTAACACGCTTTAAAAAGCTCTCTAATACTTCACGCCTTGCACCTGGTCTTGCAGCCGAGAGTGCATCTGCAGCACAAACAGCACCACACTCTACTGAACCTATCTCCTGTTGGCCGTGATGTGCATATATAGCATTGATAACTACCTCATTTTCATTATAACGGCGACAGATTTCTGCACCCAAATCTACATGATTTCCATCATGGTCATGCGTTAGTGCCTTACCAATATCATGGAGAAGTCCAGCTCTCTTTGCAAGAAGAGGATCTCCACCCATCTCTGCGGCCATTATGCCTGCTAAATGTGCTACTTCAAGTGTATGTGCCAATGCATTCTGCCCATAGCTTGCACGATAACGCAAACGACCAATAAGTTTTATCAGTTCAGGATGCATAACACCAATATTCATATCAGCAAGTAACTCTTCCCCTTCAGTGAGTATTTTTGATTCAAACTCATCCGATACTTTTTTAAATATCTCCTCTATTCGGGCAGGTTGGATGCGACCATCTTCAACAAGAAGTTCAATTGTTTTGGTTGCTATGGCACGACGATAGAGATTAAAACTACTCACAACTATTGCATGTGGTGTATCATCAATAATAATATCAACACCCAAAAGTGTCTCAAGGGCTTTAATATTTCGCCCCTCTTTACCAATAATACGCCCTTTTAACTCATCATTTTCCAAATGAACAAGATTTGTCAATCTCTCCGATGCAAACTCTCCTGCAAAACGACTTGTAGCCTGTGCTAATATATAATTTGCTCTACGCTCTGCCTCCTGTTTTGCCTCATTCTCATATTTTCTCACAATATGCGAAATCTCACCTCGCATCTTCTCTTCTATTTTAGCAAAAAGCTCTGTTTTTGCCTCCTCTTGTGTTAGTCCAGCACAATGCTCTAATGTATGCAAAACATCGTTTATAGATTTCTCATATTTTGCTTTAAGTGATTGTAACGATTTTTCATTTCTCTCTAAATTAATTCTTTGTGCATTTATTTGATAAACTTGCGTTTGGATTTTATGCTCTTCTTCGCTTTTATATCTTGCAAATTCCTTCTCTTTTTGAATAATTTTATCTTCTCTTTGTGAAAAGTCAGCTCTTGCTCTCTCTTTTGCACTCTCAAATAGCTTTTGTGCATCCAACTCAATCTCTTTTGCTTTGAGCCTTGAACGCTCTAAAAGAGTCTGCGCTTCATTTTCAATGGCTTTTGCTTTTGCAGTAGCCTGATCGACATAAATATCAAAATTTGCACTCGTAATTTTTTTAGAGATGAAAAACCCCATTACACCACTTACAATGGCAGTTCCACCACCTAGTAGTATCTCGTTTAACATCTTCTAAATCCTTTTGTTATGAAAACTATAGAGACCTGTTCTCTATGATTTTTGTTGGAGTAATAAGTAAATCGCAACTAATATCATGCGAATCACAGAGAGTTTGCTGTGTAAAACACAACTCTGCCTGCACAAAAATAGTGTATGGTTTTTGTTGTAATGTTTCAAAGAAACGGTCATACATGCCTTTGCCATATCCAACTCTTTGAAAGTTTCCATCTACCCCAACTACAGGAACTATAGCTATATCAATTTTATTTATATTTTGTATTGTATTTCCCGCTTCTAAAATTCCAAATCTCTTTTTTTGTAGCGGCAACCTAAATGGTACCATTTTAAAGCTTGAACCTTCCATAAATGGGATATATATCTTATGCTTTTTTCTCAAAATTTTCAAAGATTTTATTATATTTGCTTCATTCTTAAGAGGATAATAAAAGAGAATTTTCAACTCTTTATCACTTTTATTCCAATTTGAAATTATCTCTAGAAGTTTTCTATTTAATAATGCTGCCTTATATATTCTATTCTCTTTGGCTGCCTTTTGCATCTTTTTTATACATTTATTCCTAAAACTGCTTTTTGTAAGTCTCATATTAAATCTTTATCGCTATAATTTGAGATATTTTACACAAATAAACAAACAAAAGGCAATAAATTCATGTCAAAATTTTCAATTTTAAGTTCATTTTTAGCAGTAACACTCCTTTTTCAAGGATGTTCCAATGAAAAAAAATCAGACAAACAAGAGGAGATGATAGCACAAAAGGCACATGCCATTCTCAATACTAATCAATTTGTTTTACAAGCACTCGATAATAAAAAATATGTTATAGAAAAAAAGAGAGATGGCTTTTCGCTCAAAAATGCAAAAGGTAAAGTGCTTATACTTGATATATTTGCCACTTGGTGTCCCCCTTGTCAAGGAGAGGCTTCACACCTTGCATCTCTACAAAAAAAATATAAAAAGAATCTCCAAGTCATTGGTATAACCGTAGAACAAAATATTCCAAACAGTAAGCTGGAAAACTTTAGAAAAGAGTTTGGAGCCAACTACACGCTCGTTAATTCTCATCAAAATAGGCTTATTATAGATGCTATCGCTACACAATTAAAAATTGGAAAAAATTTCGGTATTCCATTAATGGCTCTCTATAAAGATGGCAAGTTGATAAATTTCTATCAAGGTGCAACAGAAGAGGAGTTCATAGAGAGCGATATTAAAAAAGCGTTAGGAAAATAGATGTTTGGATTTATCAAAAAATCATTAGAAAAAACTGTTGATGCAATTAAAACGGTTGCTCCAAAAAAGAAGATATATTTTACAAAAGAGGAGCTTGAAGATATTTTACTTGAAGCAGATGTAGAGTATGCTCTAGTTGAAATCATCCTAAATGAAATCTATCAAGAGAAGATTACACGCGATATTTTGCGTCCAAAACTTCTAGCAACACTCTCTTATAGTGCCTATAAAGAGCCAGAATATACTCCACCTTTTGTTGAGCTTATTGTTGGAGTCAATGGAGCTGGAAAGACAACAACCATTGCAAAACTTGCTTATAGATACAAACAAAATGGCAAAAAAGTAATCGTAGGAGCAGGTGATACTTTTAGAGCAGCAGCCATAGAACAACTAACACTGTGGGCAGAACGATTAGATATTCCTATTGTCGCTTCAAAACAGGGACATGATAGCTCTGCTGTTGCCTATGATACCATCAATTCTGCCAAAGCAAAAGGGTTTGATAATGTTATTATAGATACTGCTGGTCGCTTACATACGCAAACAAATTTGGCAAATGAACTCAAAAAAATCAATCGTATCTGTGATAAAGCACATCCAAACTCACCACATCGCACCACTCTTATTATTGATGGCACACAAGGAAATTCAGCTATTGCACAAGCACAAGCATTTCATGAGATGATAGGCATTGATGGTATTATCGTAACCAAACTTGATGGCACTGCAAAAGGTGGAAGTATCTTTAGTATTGCCTATGCACTCAAACTCCCTATCCTTTATGTCGGGACAGGAGAGGGTCCTGAAAGTTTAACACCTTTTGACAAATATGAATTTGTAGATGGGCTCTTAGATGCTCTCTATGAAGAGAAAGACGAAGAAAAATAAATTAAATCGAGAAGGCAAACCCTATGGCTAAAAAAAAAGTCCTCTTTGAGTGTCAGCATTGTGGCCTTACCACTCCAAAATGGATGGGAAAATGCACAAATTGTGGGGCTTGGGATAGCTTTATAGAGCTTAATGAACACCAGCAAGAGGTGGTAAAACAGGCAAAATCTACCAAAAATATTTCTGCTAAGGCCGTTAGCATTAATAGTATTGAAGAAGAGGAGGTTTATAGATTCTCTTCTCTTGATGATGAGCTTGATAATGTTCTCGGTGGTGGCATTGTTCCTGGTTCTCTTACTCTTATTGGAGGAAGCCCCGGTGTTGGGAAATCGACTCTACTTCTCAAAGTAGGTGCTAATATTGCCTCAACTGCAAAAGATGTTCTCTATGTAACAGGCGAAGAGTCTGCTGGACAGATAAAACTAAGAGCAAACAGACTCAACTCAAATCATGACTCTCTTTACCTTTTAAGTGAAATACGCCTTGAGCAAATTTTGGTAGAGTTAGAACATCGCAAATATGATTTTCTTATTATTGACTCTATCCAAACCATTTATAGCGAAAATATAACCTCTGCACCTGGTTCTGTCACACAAGTTCGCCAAATTACCTTTGAACTGATGCGTATAGCAAAAGAGAAAGATATTGCTATCTTTATCATTGGGCATATTACAAAAGAGGGTTCCATTGCTGGTCCTCGTGTGTTAGAGCATATGGTAGATACAGTTCTCTATTTTGAAGGCGACTCCTCACAAGAGCTACGCATTTTACGCGGTTTCAAAAATCGTTTTGGGGCGACAAGTGAGATAGGTGTTTTTGAGATGAAAGCAGAAGGATTAGTATCGGCAACCGATATAGCTTCTCGTTTTTTTAACAGAAATTCACAACAAAGTGGCTCTGCGCTTACTGTCATTATGGAGGGAAGCCGTCCTATTATTTTAGAAGTACAAGCACTTGTTTCAGAATCACACACACCAAATTCCAAGCGTCAAGCGACTGGATTTGATAATAATCGCCTCAATATGCTCCTTGCTCTGTTAGAGAGAAAGCTTGAAATTCCTCTCTCTGGTTATGATGTTTTTATAAATATCACAGGAGGGATAAAAATCACAGAAACAGCAGCAGATTTAGCCATACTTGCTGCTATTATTAGTAGTTTTAGAGATAGAGCTATTTCAAAAGAGACTGTTTTTATAGGGGAGGTCTCTCTTGTTGGAGATGTGCGAGAGGTCTATGCCCTTGATGCACGCCTCAAAGAGGCAAAAATGCAAAATATCACAAAAGCACTTGTCTCAAAAAAACCGCTTGAAAAAACAGCTATGAAGATTTTTATAGTTGATGAAGTAACAAAGCTTTTAGAATGGTATTAGATTTATAAATTTATTGTATAATTATCAAATTATGTAAAAAAAGGTGAAAAACAATGATAGATGCAGAATTTAGAAGTGAAGAGAGATTTTCAAGATTAGCCATAGGATATGACTCCGAAGCTGAAAAAGAGCGTGTGCAGACGGAAGTGGCAAAAGCAATTAAAACATCCACTTTAACGCCTGAAATACATACAACAAAAGTCTCAAGTGGCAAAGAAGTTTTAATAGTAGAATACCATGATGATTTACATCGTGAAGCTGGCCCAATATTTGAAGCAATAGTAAAAGCCCTCGATATAAAAGAGTGTAGTTAAAATAGGAAGTATGCTATGAATCTTGAAGAGTATGCAAAAGGAAATCAACTTTTTAAAAACTACTTTAAAAAAAATAAAGAGTCTCTACTACAACTTGTAGAGAGTGGGCAAGCACCGAAGGCACTTTTTATTGGTTGTTCAGATTCACGAGTTATTCCAGATAAGATGATTCAATCTAATCCTGGGGATTTGTTTGTGATACGCAATGTTGGAAATTTTGTGCCACCCTTTAGCCCTGACGAGGATTTCCATGCAACGGCTTCTGCTATAGAGTATGCTGTGAGTGTCCTAAAAGTAGCAGAGATAATCATCTGTGGTCATACGCATTGTGGTGCATGTGAACATCTGTTTGAAGATATTGAAGATACACAAACGCTTATCCATACAAAAAAATGGCTAGAACTTGGAGAGAGTGCCAAAAAATCGGCAATACTAAGTCTAGGAGCAAATGCTCCAAGAGAAGCTCTACTGCGTTTGACAGAAAAACTCTCTGTAATTAAACAGATAGAGAATATCTTAACCTATCCTGGTGTCAAAGAGCGTTTTGAAGCTGATGATTTGCACATACATGGTTGGTGCTATGATGTGGAAACAGGGGATATTGAATATTATGATGCTGATAGTTATGAATTTTTACCTCTAAAAACATTAGCGTCAAATAACAAGAAAAAAGAACTTTAGGAAATAGCATGGCTGAAGAAGAACAAGTAGAAGAGTCTGAAGAGAAAGAGAAAAAATCAAGTAGTAATTTACTTATGATTATAATCATAATAATTTTGGTTTTGATAATTATTGTTGGTGCTGTTGTTGCATTTTTGCTTATGAGTAGCGATACAGAAACAGTAGATGCAACTGCTCCTCAAGCAAAAGAGAAGAGTGTCTCTACTCCAGCACGAACAAAACATATTCAAAATAGTGCAATAGACGACGAGAGACCTTTAGATGAAATAGGCACACTCTATCCACTTGATGCCTTTACTGTCAATCTCAAAAGTGATTCAGGAAGAAGATATCTAAAAACAACCCTCTCGCTTGAACTTGATACACCAGATTTAGCTACTGAGCTTGATGCGAAAAAAGCAGTCTTACGCGATAGAATTATTAGAATTTTAAGTTCAAAAACACTCGAAGAGGTCTCCTCAAGAAAAGGAAAACAAAAATTATCTGACCAAATTATGAATACTCTAAATGCTATGATAACAAAAGGACAGATAAAAGGTATCTATTTTACGGAATTTGTGATTCAATAAATGATAGGCATAGACATTATAAAAACCTCGCGTATGGAGCGTTTAATGGAGCGTTTTGGTGCAAAAGGTTTGCAAAAATTTCTTTGTGATGAAGAGATAGCATTAGTAAAGTCTTCCAAAACAGCAGCAGGCTTTTGGGCGACAAAAGAGGCATTTTCAAAGGCCTTAGGAACAGGCATTGGTGCAGAGTGTGCTTTTAAAGATATACAGATTTATAAAACAGCTAAAGGAGCACCAAAATTGGCTCTCTCAAAAACCATTGTAGAGCGATTTAACATCATAGATGCAACACTCTCCATCACACATGATGGGGAGTATGCAATCAGCGTTGTAAATATTGAATGTAATTCACCCACCACCGACAAAATCAAGCAGTTCTAACTTATCGCCATCTTTTAGAGTATAGCTCTGCCATGTATCTTGTTTGACTATCTCCATATTGACAGCAGCAGCCATTACTTTATCGATTAAATCAAGTTTTTCTAAGAGTTCTGAAAGCTTTATACCCTTCTCGAACTCTTTTTCATTTCCATTTATAATAAGTTTCATTACGATTTTCTATTAAAGTTTTGAGATATATTTTGCAACAGCATCTATCTCTGCATCACTTAAACCTGAAACCTGCCCCTTCATCACTGCTTTCATAGAACCACCGTATGTCCCTGCTTTGTAACCATGCAATGCATCAACAATTTTTGTCTCTTTCCAACCCTTTATGATATTTGACTTTCCAAGTGCCCTCTTCTGTGCATCTTTTCCATGACAAGCAGAACATTTTACAAATATTTTTGCACCATCTACTGCACTATTTACCGAAGCGACTTTTTTTACAACAGCCGCTTCTTTTGTAGGTGTAACCTCTTCTACTTTTTTCACAGATTTTTGTGCTACTGGTTTTTCTCTCTTAGCAATAGTCTCTACTGACTCTTTTTTTTGGGTATCATTAGAAGCTACCACACTATGATTCTCTTTTTTCTCTTGCGAACATCCTGCCACCAAAAGCAGACTCAAAATCAAAAATAACTCTCTCATTTTTTCTCCTCCAAACTTTTTATTATTATACAATAAATTTCGCTATAATTATAAATATATTAGATTACATTTTTGAAGGCGAACTCCATCCATGCATTTTGAACCCTATCCATTTGAAAAACTGACAACACTTTTAGAAAATATCACTCCAAATGAGGCATATACTCCCTCTGTTTTAACCATTGGTGAGCCACAGTTTGAGACACCTGCATTTATACAAAAGGCCCTTGCAGACGCTACAGCACTTTTGAAAAAATACCCTAAAACAACAGGGGAAGAGCTACTCAGGAAAGCTCAAAGAGAGTTTGTAGAGAGACGATTTCATGTTGCACTCACAAATGAGCAGATTATTCCTACCTTTGGAACACGCGAAGTTCTTTTCAACTTTCCACAATTTTTGCTCTTTGACAAAGCCAATCCTGTCATGGCATATACAAATCCATTCTATCAAATCTATGAGGGTGCAGCCATTGCCACACACTCAAAAGTGATACACCTCAACCTCAACGCAAAAAACAACTTCAAACCAGAGATAGATGAAGCACAACTCAAAGCGTGTGATTTTGTTATTTTAAACTTTCCAAACAACCCGACAACAGGAGTTTTAACACTGCAAGAGCTCTCTAAGTGGGTAAAGATGGCACTCAAACATAACTTTGTGCTTTTAAATGATGAGTGCTATAGTGAAATATATACAGACAAACCTACCCCATCTCTACTTGAAGCATCCAAATCTATAGGCAACGATGATTTTAAAAATATTTTAGTCATCAACTCCATCTCCAAACGCTCCTCAGCACCAGGGCTTCGTTCAGGATTTATAGCAGGAGATGCAACCATTTTAAAAGAGTATATGAAATATAGAACCTATGTCGGTTGTGCATCTCCTCTCCCACTTCAATATGCAGCAGCAGAGGCGTGGAGCGATGAAGCACATGTAAGCAAAGCAAGAGAGCTCTATAAAGAGAACTTCAAAATCGCCCATAAAATACTTGGCACAAAGATACCAGAGGCAACTTTTTATCTTTGGATAGATGTCGGTGATGCCTTAGCATTTACACAAAAACTCTACAAAGAGTATAATGTCAAAGTCCTCCCTGGAGAATTTTTGGCACGCGAAGATGCAAATGGAGAAAATCCCGGCAAAGGCTTTATCCGTATTGCCCTTGTTGAGACTCCAGCAAAAACAGAAGATGCACTATTACGAATTAAGGAATGTTTAAATGGATAAAACAGAAGCACTCAAAGAAAAAATTCTCAAAGCACAACAAAAGAGCGACATCGCATCACTCTATGTGCTCGAACAAGAGGCACATGAAACTTTTGATGAAGAGACACTCCACGGCTTTTATGCAAATATTCTTGATTTGGCACTTGAAAAGCTTACCGATACACTTGAAGCACACCGAAGTATGGATATGAATGAAGTCCAAGATTTTGCAACACTTCGTGCACTCTATGAGTATGCCATAGAGCACTACTCAGCAGGAGAGTTAAACGATGCATCAGCACTTTTTGAGGTGCTTAGTGGATTAAGCAATGATAAAAAATTCTCAAAAGCTATGCAACTCCACTGGATAGCTTCAGCAGAAAAAGTGCCATTTGATGACTTCTTAGAGAAGATTGCCGACCTTGATGCCACTCAAAAAATGGGAACATTTTACATCAGTGAATTTACAAAAAAGGCACAAGAGCTACTCAATAATTCCAAACAAAAAGAGCAATAGTATGAAGATACACTTTATTGGTATAGGGGGTATTGGTATCTCAGGACTTGCACAATATATGCACTTTCAAGGGCATCAAGTGAGTGGTTCAGATATCAAAGAGACTATTATCACAAAAAAATTGCGTGCTATGGGCATTACTATTAGTGTGCCTCACTCTGCGAGTGCGATTACAAATCAAGATCTTATTGTCCATTCTGCCATTATCAGCCCACAAAATCCTGAAATTATCGCTGCCAAAGAGAGAGGGATAGAGGTGCTTGCACGCCGTGAAGCACTCCCAAAAATTCTTAATAATAAAAAAGTATATGCCGTAGCAGGTGCTCATGGCAAAAGCACAACAAGTGCAATTTTAGCTTCTATTATGGAGGGTTCAGCAATTATTGGTGCTGAGTCAAAGGATTTTGGCTCTAATGTTCGCTATGATGCTACAAGTGATGTGATGCTCTTTGAGGCAGATGAGAGTGATGGCAGTTTTGTCAATACAAACCCCTATTGTGCAATCGTTGTCAATGCAGAACCAGAACACATGGAGTATTACGACTATAACTATGAGCGATTTTATGAGAGTTACAAAACTTTTATAAACCTCGCACCACTCAAAGTCTTAAATGCAGAAGACCCATTTCTCTCTACGCTTATAAAAACAGTAGATGCAAAATGGCTCTATCCAAGCAGAGATATCCAAAATATAGAGTTTGTGCTTATAGAACAAGAGCCTCATACCCGTTTTACTTTAAAAGATTTAGGCACATTTGATGTTTGGGGATTTGGCAAGCATATTGCTATTGATGCATCGCTTGCAATTCTAGCAGCCAATGAATCTATGGATATAGAGACAATTCGCCAAAATCTTCTTCACTTTAAGGGTATCAAAAAACGGTTTGATATTGTAGGATTTGAGGAGGACAGCGTCATTATTGATGATTATGGACACCACCCTACAGAGATAAAGGCGACTTTTGAATCGGTCAAAGAGTATGCAAATCTCAAAGGATTTAAAAAAATCACTGCTATTTGGCAACCACACAAATATTCGCGAACTATTGATAATCTTGATGCCTTTATCACATGTTTTGATGGTGCTGTAGAGCTTATTATTTTGCCTGTATGGGCAGCAGGAGAGAGACCTTGTGCGATAGACTTTCAAGAGAGCTTCAAAGCATATAATCTCACTATAGCAGATAGCATTCTTAGAGAAGAGAATAGCATCAAAGTTATTAAAGACAACAAAGAGATAAAGAGCCTTGATGAGGGGCTTATTATTGGTTTTGGTGCTGGTGATATTACTTACCAAATCAGAGGAATTGCATAGTGGCTTATATTGTATCCTTTTTTCTCTTAGCGGGACTATTTTATATTCTGCACTACTTTACAGAGCTTACAAGAATGCATAAAATTTCTATCACTACGGCACTCTTTATCACCATATATAGTGCTATAGCCTATAACACCTACCAAAACAATCAGAGCCAAAAACTGCTCAATATCGTTACCAAATACAAACAAGGCAAAACTATCAAATGTAATGACAGAGATGTAAATGCGACTACTTATTCGCTTAGTATTGGCACTTACACATTTATAGGAAAAAAGAACACCCCACACTACGCCGAGATGATACATGCAACAGACTGTGAATAAAAAAACAACAAAAATCCAAACGCTGATAAACCAACTCGATTTATCCGAACACATTACGCAATTTAGTAGCTTTTTTTCGCGTGAGCATTCGCTCTATATTGAAGGCGACCAAGAGTTACACTTCAAATATATCAAAGAGCTTGATAAGCTTGAGTTTAAAGCACCCCCAAAGGTTATTGATTTTTATGAAATCCATGGACATCTTAAAAAACATGGTGTGTTAAGCTTTGAGCAGATATTTGAAATAGTCAAAATTGTGCGTTATTTTCGCTACTTTAAAAAACGCGAACTTGAGGGGCTTATTGGGGAATGGATGGAGAAATTTATCATCCCTGAAAAGTTTTTAGAGGTAGAGAAATACTTCACGCATGATGGCAAGTTTGAGGAGAATCTTGATGAAAATCTTTTTCAACTCTCTTCGCGTATTGCAGAGCATAAAAATAATATTTCCGGCTCTCTCAAACGCCTTATGTCAAGCTCAAAACTTGCAGGTTATCTTGTAGATACGCAGATACATTTTATAAATAATGAAGAGTGTCTGCTTGTGCGTGGTGGCTTTAATCATGTCTTAAAAGGAGCTGTTCTTGGGCGTTCTACTGGAGGATTTTTCTATGTAGCACCCGATAGCATCCTAAAATCAAAAGAGAAGATTCGCTTTATAGAGCAAGAGAGAGAGGCTATCTTTTATGAGTATGCAAAGAGTTTCTCTACAAAACTTGCAGAGTTACAACCCTTTATAAAATTTATCGACAAAGAATTTACACGCTTTGACAACTATCAAGCACGCGTTCTCTTTGCAAAGAGCAAAAATCTCCAACTTATCAAAAGCAAAAAAGACGCTAAAATTATTCTTAAAGATTTTATCCACCCTGCCCTACACAAAGCCAAGCCAATAAATGTTGATTTTTCAAAAAATATTTTGATGATTACAGGGGTCAATGCAGGTGGAAAGACAATGCTACTCAAATCTATCCTTGCATCTGCTTTTATGGCAAAATATATTATTCCTATGAAACTCAATGAGATACACTCTCATATTGGAAGTTTTAAAGCTGTTCAAGCCATTATTGATGACCCTCAAAATGTCAAAAATGACATCTCCACCTTTGCAGGGCGTATGCAACAGTTTTCTAATATTTTTGAATATAAATCAGCACTTATTGGTGTCGATGAGATAGAGCTTGGAACAGACTCGGATGAGGCAGCAGCCCTCTTTAAAGTCATTCTTGATGAACTTATAAAACGAGGACAAAAAATAGTCGTTACCACCCATCACAAACGCCTTGCAGCACTTATGGCAGACCGTGATGATGTGGAACTTATGGCTGCTATTTATGATGAAGAGGCACGCAAACCAACCTATGAATTTATGCAAGGTATCATCGGGAAAAGTTATGCTTTTGAAACGGCAAGTCGCTATGGAATTTCTCATAAATTAGTCCAAGAGGCAAAAAAAGTCTATGGAGATAATTCTGAAAAACTCTCTTTACTTATTGAAAGAGGGAGCCAATTAGAGAGAGAACTCAAACAAAAACACCAAAAAGTAGATGCAAAGCTTGAAGAGTTACAAAAAAAAGAGCAACAGATAAAAGCACAAAAAGAGCAACTCCATCTTGAACTCCAAAGAGAGAGAGCAAAACTCAAACAGGAGTATGAGAGTGCCATAGGTGAAGCCAAAAAAGCAGCACGAGAGGGAGATACGAAAGCTATCCACCGTGCTATGAACAAAGCAAAACAGAATCTTCCAAAAGAGCAAAAAGAGCAAGATAGAAGAACCATCACATTTAAAGTGGGCGATGAAGTAAAATACCATACTCAAAGTGGCGTCATTGTGGCAATGAAGGGCAAAAATGAGGCTATTTTAGAGGTCAATGGAATGAAAATTCGTGTCAAAACAAAATATCTCAAACCAACAAAAATCGTCAAAGCAAAACCACGCACCGACCTTACACTCAATGTCGAGAAAAAAGCTGGACTCAAATGCGACCTCCATGGAATGCGTGCTGATGAGGCGACAGAGGTGCTCGATAAATTTTTAAATGATGCCCTTATCAATGGCTGGGATGAAGTGATTGTCTATCATGGAATTGGCACAGGAAAACTCTCTTATGCCGTCAAAGAGTTTCTCAAAACACATCCACGCGTGAAAAAGTTTGAAGATGCACCACAACATATGGGTGGGTTTGGTGCAAAAATAGTGACACTCTGATGCAATCTATTGCAATTATTGGAGGGGGTGCTTCTGGACTTTTTTGTGCTATTTTACTTGCACAAAAAGGGTGCAAAGTAACACTTTTTGAACAAAATGCCAAAGTCGCAAAAAAAATCCTTGTCTCTGGAAATGGTCGCTGTAACATCACAAACAAAAATCTCTCAAAAGAGGACTACTTTGGCCAAAACCCCGACTTTGTAACATTTGCCCTGCAAGAGTTTGGATTTTCTGCATTTGAAAAGTTTGTCAATTCTATAGGATTGCCACTTGATGTGAAAGAGGATGGCAGAGCCTACCCCCTCTCAAACGAAGCAAAGAGTGTTGCAAGACTCTTTGAGGAGTATGCCAAAAATCTTGGTGTCCATTTTCATTACAATGCCCATATCAATAGCATCAAAGATTTTATAAACAAATATGATAAAGTAGTCGTAGCAACAGGCTCGCGTGCTGCATCTCATCTTGGAGGCAATAGTGATGGAGAAGCATTTGCAAAGGAGTTTGGACACAGCATCATTCCTGCCTACCCTTCCCTTGTGCAACTAGAGATTGATGCAAAAGTAGTCCATAAAATGGCAGGTGCAAAGGTCGATGGCGAAGTAACGCTCTTTATCAACCACCAAAAAGAGCAAACAACACAAGGGGATATTCTCTTTACCAATTACGGAGTCTCTGGCTTTGCCATCTTAGACATTTCACAAGCTGCATCAAAAGCACTTTTGGAGTTTAATCATGTCTCGCTCTCTTTGAATCTTTTGCCAAAACTGACACAACAGCAGATTGCTTCCCATATAAGTAGCGTTGCAAAAGAGATGCCACACTTTAGCATTCTTGATATTTTAGTAGGGCTTTTACCCCTCAAAATTGCTACAAATATCTTAGAGTTTGTAGCTATTGCACCCCAAACACAAGGCAATACCATAAACACAAAAATGGCCAAAAAAATAGCTAATTGTATAACTAACTGGCGTTTTGAAGTAGAAGAGACGCATGGTTTTCGTCATGCCGAAGTAAGTGGTGGGGGCATAGATACACAAGAGATAGACCCAAAAACTATGCAATCTCTTAAGCAAAAAAATCTCTATTTTGTCGGTGAAGTGCTTGATGTGGTCGGTCGTAGAGGGGGCTATAATTTTGCTTTTGCATGGGCGAGTGCTTATGTTTGTGCGAAAAATATAGCTTGCTAAAAATTGAATTTGATACAAAAGAGAGAAATATGAGTATAAAAGTCACATAAAATAAAACTACACATTTTTCTCTCTTAAATATGAAGATTCTTAAAGTTTTTTTTGATAATATTTACTACAAATTTCAAAATAAAATTTTAAATCATACTGGACTAAAATGAATTACAATGATAACAGAGAAGAGATTAACTACTTAAAAAATTTAAAAGTTTTATTTGTTGAAGATGATCTTAATGCAAGAGAAATCACAACAATGATTTTAGAGGATATATTTGGTAATGTTGTCTCTGCCGTTGATGGAATAGATGCTTTTGAAAAGTTTCAACACGATAGTTTTGATATTGTCATCTCCGATATTAATATGCCACGAATGAATGGTATAGAACTTTTTAAAAAAATCAAAGAAATAAACCAAGATGTTTCTCTTATCTTTTTATCAGCACACAACGAAAGTAACTACTTTTTAGAAGGTATTAAAATTGGTGTAAATGGTTACTTATTAAAACCTATAAATATTCATCAACTCATGAATACATTTATACGCGTAGCACAAAAATATAAATATAAAAAACAAGCACAAGAGAACCTTTGTTTGCTCAATGAATACAAAGAGGCTGTTAATCAGAGTTCTATTGTCTCAAAAGCTAATATAAAGGGAATTATTACATTTGTAAATGATGCTTTTTGTAAAATTTCCCAATATACAGAAGAGGAACTTATAGGTAAAAATCATAATATTGTACGACATCCGGATATGTCAAAATCAGTTTTTGAAGATTTATGGGATACTATTAAAAACAAAAAGAAGAGCTGGAAAGGCGTTATAAAAAATAGAGCCAAGAATGGTACAGCCTACTATACAGATAGTCTTATTATGCCAATTTTAGATAACGATGGAAATATTCTTGAGTATATCTCTATTCGGCATGATATTACAGCTGTTATGAATCCTGCAAAACAGCTCATGGATGCAGTACACTCAAATGAAACTATTTTAATCTATATTAAAATAGCGAAATTTGAAATACTTGAAGAGTTTTATGATAACGAAACACTTGAGAAGATACAAAAAAATGTAAAAAATTACCTTTTTGAACGATTTCAAAATATGAATGTTGAAAATATTTATCAGCTTGGTGAGGGTAATTACGGAGTATTACTTGATAAAAAACGAAATAACAATCCTCAAAAACTATTTGAAGATATTCAAGATGTTCAAAAAACGATTCAGGATGATAAAATCAAACTTGATGATTTTGAGTACGATATAGCAATTTTAGTCAGTGTTGTTTATGCTGGAGAGAGGATTTTAGAATCGGCAAAAATGGGAATGAAACAGCTTTTAGAGAGTGAAAAATATTTTATTGTTTCAAACGATTTTGCAAAACTAAGAGCCCAAAAAGCACGTAAAAACATTGAGACTCTTTTTATGATTAAAGAGGCGATTGCAAGTTCTAAGGTCATCTCATATTTTCAGCCTATCATTGAGAATAAAACGAAAAAGATAGCAAAATATGAATCATTGGTACGACTTATCGATAAAAATGATAAAGTGCTTTCACCCTACTTTTTCTTGGATACTGCCAAAAAGACAGATTACTATTCTAAAATTACCCATATTGTTTTAGAACATTCGTTTGCAGTGTTGGAGCATTGTCAGGTTGATATATCGATCAATCTCTCTGCTATTGATATAGAGCAAAATGAGACAAGAGAAAAGATTTTTACACTTTTAGAGAAAAATAAACATAACACTTCTCGTGTGGTTTTTGAACTTTTGGAAGATGAAACTGTAAGAGATTTTGAGACAATTAAAGCGTTTATTAAAAATGTCAAAGAGTACGAAGTGAAAATTGCCATAGATGATTTTGGAACAGGGTATTCAAATTTTGAGCGCCTCCTTGATTATCAGCCAGATATTCTCAAGATTGACGGTTCACTCATTAAAAACATAGAAAACAGTGATTATTCACTCTCTCTTGTTAAAAGTATTGTCGCTTTTGCCAAAGAACAAGATATAGCTACTATTGCAGAGTTCATAGAGAATGAAAATATTTTTAAGATCATTAATGAGATTGGTGTTGATTATTCTCAAGGATATTTTTTTGGTAAACCGGAACCATTGATTGAAGCGAAACACTAAAGGATGGAATTATGATAGATAATATTTTGGTGGTTGAAGATTCAAAAACTTTTAACAAAATCGTTTCAAACAAACTCAAAGATTTTAGCAATAACATTGATCAAGTCTATACACTTGAGGCAGCTCTTAAATCTTTAGAGATAAAAAAATATGATTTGATTATATTGGATCTGCATCTTCCTGATGGTGAGGGACTTGATTTGATTTATGAAATAAAGTCACTTACAGAGACAAAAATCATTGTCCTTACCGCCATACAAGATGAACATTTAAGAGAAGAACTCTTTCGTTGTGGTATTTTAGACTATATTGTTAAAGACTCAAATATTGCTTATGCCATTACTGAAGTTATAAAAGTGATTGATCATATTAATGCAGAGGTACAAGATAAAATTTTAATTATTGACGATTCAAAATTTATTTGCAGACAGGTTAGAAATATCTTAGAACCTCGAAACTATAATATTGAAGCAGTATTCAATGCAGAAGATGGTTTAAAAAAAATTATTCAAAATGAGTACAATCTTATTATTTTAGATATGGAATTGCCCGATATGCATGGTTCAGAAGTGTTAAAAATTATACGAGCACAAAAAAAACATCAATTAACTCCGGTGATGGTTTTTTCTGGGACAACTGATCCAAAAGTTATTAGAAATATTTTAAAAAATGGTGCAAATGACTACCTAAAAAAACCCTTTATTTATGAAGAATTTGTGCTCAAGGTTGATTTGTGGATTGATTATTATAAAAAGGAACAATCACTGAAAAAAACAACAGCTGATCTTGAAAAGTTAAATAAAAATCTTAAACAAATTATCAAAGAAAAGATAGAACAGGTTCGTAAAAAAGATGAGATGGTTGCATTGATAGCACATCAGTGGAGACAGCCACTGCACTCTTTGAGTGCAGCAACAGTTCTTTTGGAAATGAAGCTTCCAACAAATGAGCAGCAGCCTGATATAATGCGTAATGTTCTTGATAAAATGCAAAGTTATATACAGCACATGAGTCAAACCATCGATGATTTTAAAGATTTTTTTAAGCCGCAAAGAGAGAAAAAAGTTACAAATTTAGAAATAATTTTTACAAAAGCGTATAAACTGATCGAAGCGAGTTTAAAAAATGCAAATATTGAGATTAATATCAATATAGTAACACCACAGAATTTTAGAACTTATGAGAATGAATTTGTACAGGTTGTCATTAATCTTTTAAAAAATGCCGTGGATATTTTAGAGGAGAAAAAAGTTGCAAATCCGGTGATCAATGTAGAGATACAATCTTATCAACTCTCCATAGAAGATAATGCCGGTGGAGTACCGCAAGAGATTATTTCAAAGATCTTTGAACCTTATTTTTCTACCAAATCAAAAAACGGAACCGGACTTGGATTATATATGAGCAAAACTATCATACAAGACCATTGCGGTGGTGAATTGATGGTTGAAAATACACAAAATGGGGCGAAATTTACAATATCGCTGCCAACAGAGGAGAAGAAGTGATGAAACGCTATATGCCTGTTGCAGCACTTGCTTTTTTATATTTTTGTACTGCTCAAATTTTCTTTTCTATAGGACAACACAATGGTATTATTACGGCGATGATATTTCCATCAGAGGGAATTGCTTTGGCTTTTGTCATTTATTATGGCAAGTGGATATGGCCAGGGATATTTATAGGTCAGTTTTTTATCGCCTATTTTAATCACATGGGCATAACACCATCTTTGCTTATTGCCTCGATCAATTCAGCAGAAGCGGTGATTGCTGTTACTCTTTTTAACAGGTGGAAGTTGCATAAAAATTTAAGTGAATATCGGGATTTTATTCTGTTTGCTATGATGATAGTTTTTATTTTACAACCTTTTAGTGCTGTTTTGTCTAACTTTACTCTTTTGAGTTTTGGCATTATTGCAGGTGAAGATATGTTTTTAGCACTGTTTCACTGGTGGTTTGGTAATGTGATGGGACAACTTCTATATGCCCCGTTTTTGCTTACTCTCTTTACAAATTACAAACAGATTAATTTCAAAGAGTACCTTTTAATAGGAGCTGTTTTTGGAGCTTACACGCATGCTCTTATAGGAATTTTCCAGATACATAGTCTTTTACTTATGCTGATACTCGCTCTTCCAATAATGATCTATATCGTTTATAGACGAAATATAGCTTATGGATTTTTTCTCACTGTAATATCATCGAATGTTTTAGCAATTTTGGGAGAGAGCTTTATTGTAAGTGATGGCAGTTTTAATGTTATAGATTATGATCTTTATGTGTTAACCTCCATAGTAGTTGTATTTACCTCAGGCATCATATTTGACAATCAGAAAAAACAAAAAGAGGAACTAAAAAAGATCATTGCACAGGAAGTGCAAAAGAATAAACAACAGCAACTTTTAATGCTGCAGCAAAACAGACTCGCACAGCTCGGTGAGATGATAAGTATGATAGCACACCAGTGGAGGCAGCCGATCAATAACCTTGCATTGATGCATCAGTTTATTTACTCAAAATATAAAAAAGGCAGTTTAGATGATAAGACTATGGAGTATTTTAAAAAAAATGCCAAACTTCAAGTAGAGAATATGTCGCAAACGATTGATGATTTCAGGAATTTTTTTAAACCACAGGAGAGTAAAAAAGAGTTTTTTGTCAGTGATGTGATCGAACAAACTTTAAAAATTATTGCTCCCTTGTTTGAAAAGTACAAAATAAACATTGAGGTCTCACAAAAAACAGCGGCTCATTTTTACGGTTATCAAAATGCGTTGGGACATATTCTTGTAAATATTTTAAACAATGCAAAAGATGCTCTTTTAGAAAGAAATATCAAAGATAAAAAAATCAAAATTACAGTTGAAAAAAGAGAGGAGGAAGTTGTTATTTCTATAAGTGATAATGCAGGGGGAGTTGACGAATCAATTCTAGATAAAATTTTTGATCCTTATTTTTCTACCAAAAATGAAAAAAACGGAACTGGACTTGGTCTATATATGGCACAAGTAATAGCACTTGAATATTTGAACGCACAGATTTCTGTTCATAACAGTGAGGAAGGTGCAGTTTTTACGATAATTTTAAAAAAGGTTCTTGATGAAAAAATTAAATGAAATCTCAATATTGTTTGTCGAAGATGATATAAATACTCAAGAAATCATAAAAATGTTACTTGAAGATTATGTTGGTAAATTTTACCAAGCCTTTGATGGTGAAGAGGCATTAGAAATTTATTATGATAAGAAGCCTGAAATTATCATAACCGATATACGAATGCCAAAATTAAATGGTTTAGAGATGGCTGAGCAGATAAAAGAGTTTGATCCTAATCAACCCATCATTGTTATGTCTGCTTTTGACGATAAAAAGTTGTTGTTAAAAGCAATAAATATAGGGATAGATCAATTCATAAAAAAACCAATGGATTCAAATATACTGTTTGAAAAAATAGAATATTTAGTAGAAAAAATGGCAGAAAAACGAAAAATTGATAAAATTCTTCAAAAGAAAGATGCTAATCTTTATAAAATGGCATATTATGATCACTTAACAAATGTTTGTAATAGAGCTTATTTTGAATTAGCATTAGAAGATATGATTCAAAGAACGCGAGCAAAGAACTATTTAAGTGCTCTGTTTTTTATAGATTTAGACAATTTTAAAACAATTAATGATACTTATGGACATAAAGCCGGAGATTGTGCACTTAAAAAAGTTGTAAGTAATATTAAAAAGACTATGAGAGATAGAGATATTTTATGTAGATTAGGCGGTGATGAATTTACGTTGATTGCAGAGAATATGAAAGATATTAAAAAAGTTGAGATTTTAGCACAAAGAATTGCTAAAGCGACACATTTTACAATGAAGTATAAAGAAGTGAGTTTTGAAGTCTCATGTAGTATTGGTATTGCTGTCTGCCCAGACCACGGTGTCACAAAAGAGGAACTCATGGAGAGTGCAGATAAAGCAATGTACAGTGTAAAAAAAAGTACAAAAGCAGGTTTTAAAATTCAATAATTTACAAACAGTAACTCTAATTTAGTTGTTGCTTCACACATTCGCTGATACGTTTACCGTCAGCCTGACCGGCTAGTGTTTTGTTGGCCATACCCATAATTTTTCCCATATCTTTCATCGTAGATGCACCGACTTCTGTGATAATTGTATTAATCGCATTGCAAAGCTCCTCATCTGTAAGCTGTGTTGGAAGATAGACCTCATAGTATGCTATTTCGTCAAGCTCTGTCTGCATTAAATCATCGCGTCCAGCATCTTTATACTGGCTGGCTGCATCATTTCTTCGTTTGATCTGTGTTTGAATAATTTTGATGACATCTTCATCGCTGAGCTCTTTTCTCTCATCGACTTCTATCTGTTTAAAAGCTGAAGTTAAGAGGCGAAGGGCATCTCTTTTTTTTGTATCTTTGGCTTTCATCGCCTCTTTGACATCTTGGTTGATTTGGTTTCGTAAATTCATTGATTGTTATCCTTATGGAACTAAAATTGCTAGAATTATACTTAAAGAAAACTACTAAAGAGATTTAATGAAAAAAAACTTACCGATTTTATTCTTCTTTGTTATAAGTGCTTATTTACTGAGTGGCTGTACAGCGAAACTAACAGATCCGGAGATAGATTTTAAACCGCCTGCTTATGTTGAGCAAATGCCATCAAAAGAGGAGAAGCAGGACTTTACTTCTACAGGAAGTCTTTTTGGAAAAGGGGATAATCCTCTCTTTTCAGATCATAAAGCAATGCATGTCAATGATATAGTTACGGTAGTGATCTCAGAAACTGCAAAAAGCTCAAATACAGGTACAAAACAACTCTCTGAGAGTGATTCTTCAAATTTAGGTGGTGGGATATTTTCTAGTTCCGGTGCAGCAAACGGAAGTGTTCAAGATTCTATGAAGAAGATAAATGGATATAGTGATATTGGTTTTAAAGCAAAATCAGACAGTTCGTATAAAGGGCAGGGAAGTGCGACAAAAGATGCTAGTTTTACAACGACTATTTCTGCTAGAATAGTAAAAGTGCTTCAAAATGGAAACTATTTTATTTCAGGAAAGCGTGAGATACTTGTAGATGATCAAAAACAGATTATTCAAATTACAGGCGTTATTCGTCCGTATGATATCGATCAATACAATAAGATAAGCTCTACACAGGTAAGTGATGCGAAGATACTCTATAAAACTGAGGGGGATACAGATCGTGCAACGAAACAGGGATGGGGAACAAAGATTATTGAGTCGGTTTGGCCGTTTTAATCTACTGCTATTTTTGAGTGTAACACTTGTAAGTGCAGGAAGTTTTGAAAATTTTAAAAAAGTTCAATCAGAATCATTTAGCAGCTATAAAGATGCACGAGATAATACTTTTAATAATTATTTAAAAGCACAATGGAAAGAATACAAGGCATTTATTACTCCGTCTATGTATAAAATACCAAAACCAAAATCAATTCAACCTTTACAAGAGACAAAAGCACCGGATGTTGGTCCTCTTGTACAAATCAGAGTGCCAAAAAAAGTAAAACAACCTCCTAAAGAGAGAGTAAAAAAAGAGTTGCATAAAGATGTGATTTTTGATTTTTTTGCATCTGCTGTCGGTTTTAGTGTCGATAAAAATATTTATAAAGCAAAATTTTATCCTCAGAATCAGGCGGGAATAGCAAATGTATTTTCTGTTTTAGCTTCGAGTAATTATGCTGTGACACTCAAAGAGATAAAAAGATACAAAGAGGCGTTGCAACTTAATGATTGGGGAATCTCTCTACTTGTCAAGAAATTATCACATAAGGTATTTATTGATGAGAATGAAGTAAAAATTTATACTTGGTTTTTACTTAATAAACTAGGTTACAATGTGAAAATTGCGCTTACTGAGAATAAAAATATTGTTTTGCTCTATAACTCAAAAGATATCATTTATGCTACACCGCGTTATAGATTGGGTGGTAAATATTATTACATTATTTCTCGTTATAATACTAATGAAAATGAGCAGATCTATACCTATGCACAGAATTATCCTGATGCAACAAAAGCATTGGATTTTACTCTGTCTAAACTGCCTCTGTTGCGCGAGAAGAGAGTAAACAAACAAGTGAGTTTTAAAGAGTATGGAAAAGTCTATACGGCAAGATACAGCTATAATCAAAACATTATAGATTTTATGAACACCTATCCACAGGTAGATTACAAAGTCTATTTTGACGCACCTGTGGAGCTTGAAACATACAAATCGCTTGCGCAAGATATTAAAAAATATACAGATGGTAAAAAAATGAGTGAAGCGATGAATATTGTTTTACATTTTGTTCAAAAAGCATTTAAGTATGAGAGAGATGAGGAGCAGTTTGGGCATGAAAAAGTGATGTTTGCCGAGGAGACACTTGCCTATAATGCTTCAGATTGTGAGGATAGAGCTATTTTATTTGCCTATTTAACAAAAAAGCTTTTTGGTGTGCGTGTAGTCGGAGTAAAATATAGTGATCATATGACTACGGCACTTTATGTTCCGTTGTATGGGGATAGTGTGAAGATTGGTTCACGCAGATATGTCATGGCTGATCCGACCTATATCAATGCCAATATAGGGCAGGAGATGCCAAAGTATAGAAATATTCAGCCGGAGTCTTTTATCCGGCTGCAGTATTAGTAACTGACCTTACGCACTCTGAAATAAGTAAGAGGGCATAAGGTCAGTTAATAATTAACGGCAACCTTATAGGTTGGATCATCTTCTTCATAGGTGCAGTGCGGTCCTGCTTTTTTTAGAATTTTCTTACAGTCTTGGCTGAGATGACGCAGCAGTAGATTTTTTCCTGCATCTTCATACTTTTTGACTAAAGAATCAATAGCTTCAACACCGGAAAAGTCCATAACACGTGCATTTCTAAAATCAATAACGACTTTTTGTGGATCATTTTGTATATCGAAATTATCCGAGAATGTCGTTGCACTTCCAAAGAAAAGAGGTCCTTCAAGTTCATAGACTTTTGTGCCGTCTTCTTCCATATAAGTTTTCGCCCAAATGCGTGCGTGTTTCCATGCAAAGACGAGGGCAGAGATGATGACACCGATGATAACGGCAACGGCTAAATCCTCTACAACGGTAACGATTGTAACGACTACCATCACAAAAACATCCGCTTTTGGCATATGCTTAAGATGTGAAAAACTAGACCACTCAAATGTTCCGATACTCACCATAAACATAATGCCAACGAGTACACCGACGGGAATGGTGTTGAGCACATCCGTTAAAGAGATAACTAAGACAATAAGCCCAACTGCCGCTGTAAAGGAAGAGAGTCTGCCAAGTCCGCCGGAGGTAAAGTTGATGATAGACTGCCCAATCATAGCGCATCCTGCCATCCCTCCAAAGAAACCACTTGCAACATTTCCGCAACCAAGGGCGATACACTCCTGATTGCCGCTTCCGCGAGATCCACTCATCTCATCAAGTACCGCAAGGGTAAGCAGAGACTCAATAAGCCCGACAAGCGCCATAATGACAGCATAAGGAAGAACCATAATCATGGCATCAAGGCTAAAAAGCGTATCTGGAATAATAAGATGCGGCAGTTTGCCTTTGAACTCTGAAAGGTCTGCAAGCGCACCGACAGTCAGCGTGTCGATCTTCATTGTGTAGACTATGAGGGTTAGTACAACGATGGCAACAAGTCCCGAAGGTACTGCTTTTGTGACCTTAGGCAAGAGGTACATAATAAGCATTGTCACAGCGACAATGATATACATACTCGCACCCTGTCCAT
>FPHH01000159.1_pt1 | contig 33047 bp, 32 predicted proteins | sample 1057331 | NCBI WGS metagenome assembly FPHH01 (sample SAMEA4473311, study PRJEB15554) | hydrothermal vent metagenome | biome: marine basaltic hydrothermal vent biome; feature: marine hydrothermal vent; material: water | place: Pacific Ocean | collected 2011-06-14/2011-07-23 | depth 1155 m
TTTAGGACGGTGGAGTGCATTCGCATCGACACCACCAGAGAGCACTTTACCACTTGATGGTGTTACTGTATTGTAAGCACGAGCAAGACGGGTAATAGAGTCAAGTAGAATGACAACATCACGACCAAGCTCTACTCGGCGTTTAGCTTTTTCTATAACCATCTCTGCTACTTTCACATGGTTTTTTGCTGGCATATCAAAGGTGGAACTATAGACTTCGCCTTTGACAGAACGCTCCATATCTGTAACCTCTTCAGGGCGTTCATCTACAAGTAAAACCATTAAATCAACTTCAGGATGGTTATTGGTAATACCATGTGCTATCTCTTTTAAAAGTTCTGTTTTACCACTTCGTGGTGGAGCGACAATAAGACCACGCTGTCCCTTTCCAATAGGACAAAAAAGATCTAACATTCTCCCTGTAAGTCCTTTTTCGCGATACTCTAATTCAAGTTGTTCTGTTGGATAGAGAGGTGTAAGATTTTCAAAAAGTGGTCTTTTTTTGCTCTCTTCTGGTGGGAGTGAATTTACTGCTTCTATCTTAATAAGAGCATAGTATCGCTCTTGATCTTTTGGTGGTCGCACCTGTCCTGTTACTACATCGCCATTTCTGAGTGCAAAGCGTTTTATCTGTGTATTTGATACATAGGCATCATTGATACTCTCATTAAAACTTTGGTCAATAGAACGGATAAAGCCATATCCATCTTGCATAATCTCTAAGATACCACTAAAGAGGATAAATCCCCCTTGTGCTGTTTGTGCTTTAAGAATTTCAAAAATAACATCTTGGCGTTTGAGCTCATTTGGGTGTTCAACACCAAGTTTTGTTGCCATATCAATAAGTTCAATGATACTTTTTGTGCGAAGCTCTTCAACACTTGAACCTTTTACTGGTGTATGTGTTCTTGAGTTACTATTTTTTCTATTATTGTTGTTGTTTTTTGTGTTTTTTTTAGGTTGTTGTGGGGATGAAGTGCTTTCGCTCATAGGAATGACTGCCTTAACTTTTTTAGATTTTATTGTAGGAAAGATTAAGAGAGTTTTGAAGTTCTCTTTGTTTTATAGGTGAAATTTTACAATAACTTAGGAGTGAATGTCAAGTTTCGTTTATTGGATTAGTGTAAAAAAATTTTACCTAACCCAATATTGAACGGATTATAATTGCATAATGCAATACAAAAAGATTTAGAAAAAATATAAGAAGAGAGGAACCACGAGAGATAATATTTTGTAATTTTGTTCTCTCTGTATTATTTGTTTTAAACGCAATAATGAAATGGATGAGTGTTGCTATAATAATAAGAAGAACAATCCATAATTTTTTGCGTAAAGTATCAATGATAAGTGAATGATTATTTGTAAAGAGTTGGGATAAAAGTCCATCATTTGTTATCATTATAACTCCAGTTAGAAGTAGAATTAAAAGAGAAACAATTTCAAAATATCCAAAAATAGGTCCAATATGAGGATAGACTTGCTTCTGTTTTTGCTTATCTCTTAGAGAAATACCCAATACAAACATAAAAATAGAACCACCAATCCAAGCAATAGCAGCAACAAGATGTATATGTATAAAAATACCCAAAAATTTTCCTTTTTTGATATAAATAACTTATATATTATAGTAAGTTTTTTAATACTAAGTTGATATAGAACAATATTTTAACATCAAATAGTAATTTTTGTTAAATGGCTACTGAAATATGAAACTAAATAAACTTTAGTCATAATCACTAAACTTTTTTGATAAAACTTGCAACTATTAACTTTTTTTGCTAAAATACACTTAAATTTTAAAAAAAAGGAATTACATTATGGCAAAACATCAATTTCAAACAGAAGCAAATCAAATTTTACAACTTATGATACACTCTCTCTATTCAAATAAGGAGATTTTTCTTCGTGAATTAATCTCGAATGCATCTGATGCTATAGATAAGCTAAATATGCTTGTTTTAACAGATGAAAAATATAAAAATATCGCATTTGACCCTCGTATTGATATTAAAATAGATAAAGAGAATAAAACACTTACTGTGGCAGATACTGGTATTGGTATGAACGAAGAAGATTTAATGAATAATCTTGGAACGATTGCAAAATCTGGAACAAAAGCATTTTTGGAAAATCTTACAGGAGATCAAAAAGAGGATTCTAATCTTATTGGTCAGTTTGGTGTTGGCTTTTACTCTGCATTTATGGTTGCAAAAAAAGTAGAAGTTATCACGAAAAAGGCTGGAGAAGAGCAAGCTTATAAATGGATAAGTGATGGAACGGGTGAATTTGAAATTGAAGAGGCTTCAAAAGATTCACACGGGACAGAGATTATTATGTATTTGAATGATGATGAAGAGGAGTTTTTGGAGACTTATCGCATTGAAAGTATTGTGAAAAAATACTCTAATCATATTGCATTTCCAATTTTTATGGATAAAGAGAAGACAATTCCAGCAAAAACAGATGATGATGGTAAAGAGATAGAGCCTGCAAAAACTGAGATAGAAAATGTGCAAATTAATGCTGCAAATGCACTTTGGACAATCTCAAAAAGTGAACTAAAAGATGAAGACTATATCTCATTTTATGAGACAATTGCACACTCATCAGAAGAACCACTTGCATGGACACATCACAAAGCAGAGGGTGCTATTGAATATACAACACTCTTTTATATTCCAAGCAAAGCACCTATGGATATCTATAGAGTGGATTATAAACCAGGTATTAAACTCTATATTAACCGTGTATTTATTACAGATGATGAAAAAGAGCTTATGCCGACATACTTGCGTTTCTTGCGTGGTGTGATTGATTCTGCCGATTTACCACTCAATGTCTCTCGTGAGATTTTACAGTCAAATCCTGTGATGAGTAAAATTAGAAACGCATCTGTGAAAAAAGTGCTCTCTGAACTCTCTAAAATGATGAAAAAAGATGCAGATAAATATGATATTTTCTATAAAGAGTTTGGAAATGTTCTTAAAGAGGGGCTTTATAGTGATTTTGGAAATCGTGAGAAAATTTTGGAACTCCTTAAATTCCATTCACTTAATAGCGATGAGATGATTACTATTGAAGATTATGTAAAAAATGTAGATGAAGAGAAAAAAGAGATTTACTACTTGACAGCAAAAACATCTCTTGAGTTGTTAAAACACTCTCCTGTCTTAGAAAAATTCAAAGCGCGTGGTATTGATGTATTGCTTCTTAATGAAGAGGTAGATACTATTATCTTCCCAATGGTAACAGAGTATAAAGAGTATAAACTTGTTCCAGCAGCAGATGCAAAATTTGAAGAGAGTGAAGAGGAGAAAAAAGCAAAAGAGGAGTTGGCAAAATCGTATGAAGATTTTACAAAAAAACTCAAAGAGATACTCGGTGATAGTGTAAAAGATGTTACAGTTACAACAGAGCTTACAGACTCTCCTGTTGCAATTAAAATTGATAAAGAAGATCCAGCTTATATGATGGCACAAATGATGAAACAGATGGGTCAAGCAACAGATGCTCCAGCACCAGCACCGATTTTAGAGATTAATCCTCAACACGAACTTGTAGAGAAACTTAAAGAGAGTGCTGATGTAAATCTTATAGAAGATGCAGCACATGTTCTTTTGGATCAAGCAAAACTCTACGATGGACAAGAGCTCGATGATACTGCAGATTTTGTTGTTCGCCTAAATAGAATTATTGCTAAAGCATTATAAATTTTTTGAATGAGTGTATAAGAAAATCACACTCATTCATTTTTTTTGTAAAAATATATAAAATAAAGTCCATTTTATACAAAAATATGGTATCTTACACGCATGTTAAAAAAATTTGAATTTTTAAATAAATCTCTCAAAGAGGGTGATTTGCAATCAATAGAAGAAGAAGCATCGCGTATCTATACAGATCTTATTACTCATGAATTAGCTGATTTACATCTTGCAGAATATACTTATGACCCAGAGCAGGCTATCATAGAGTTAGGATTGGATGAAGAGTTAATTAATGAGTTGGTAGCAGATTATGTCTCTCAGATTATTAGATCTTTAGTGCAGTTTGAACTACGATTAAAGAAGCTACAAGAATCTAAAAAAAATCATGAATTTCATTTAGATTATACTCCATTTAGAGAGCTTGCACATAAGAATTTGGGTGTAGCAAGAAATTTACGCATTAAAAATGCAGAGATACTCCTTTATGAGATGATGAGAGGAGAAGATTTGAATCGTTTAATGTCGTGTCTTGAAGCATTAGAAGTCTCTACTATTAAGCTTGATGTAAAGGTAGCTTACAACACCCTGAAGATGATTGAAAGAGAGAGTTCATCTAAAAATTAATTTTTGAGTGAATCTGAAATTTTTTCTAATTTCCCTTTGTTGTTGTTAATTATATTTGGCTCTTTTTTATCAACAGGAAGAACGAACGCCAATAGAATAAAAATAAGTGAAAAAAGAAGAGCAAGAAGCACACTCAAAATTATTTTTAGTCTAAAATCTATCATTCTTAGTGATTTTTTTCTCTATCATTTGTCATATAAATCCAAAACTCTTTATGCGAGTATCCTTTGTTTAAAAAATAGATCTGTAAAATTGTTACTCTATAGAGAGTAACGAGCATCTTTGCATATGGAATAAAAAGGCTCAAACTAACAAAAAGAGGCTGTTGCTTTTCACCTTTGGACTCCATCATCTCTTTCATGCCAATATTTTTGCTTAGATAAAGGCCAAAAAGTATTGAAAAAAGAAAGTTTAAAATTAATCCAAAAATCATATAAGCCATAAAATCCTGTTCATACATACCAGCTATCATTTGTCTCTATCCTTATTATTTTGTTCTTATTGCCACACTATAAAAAGATGGCGATATAATCATAGCAAAATCTTTCTAAAAAGTAACATATGATTTTCTCTTAAGATGAAAAAGAAGTCTCAAAACTTTATTTAAACATCTTTATAATATACTAAGAAGCGAATAAATTATAAAAAGGTAATTGTATGGAAACTAACCTCATACTAGAGGGGATTAAATTCATGTTTTTGGGAATGGGAACAGTGTTTGTATTCTTAATTGTAATGATTACATGTATGAATATAATGTCTTCGATAATCAATAGATATTTCCCTGAACCACAATCTAATGTAGATGGGGTAACATCAAATAGAGAAGTAGATAATAAAAAAATAGTCGCAGCGATAACTGCAGCAATTACACATCATAGAAAAGGTTAAGGATTATAATGGCTAAAAAATTTATAGATGTCATGGATACAACATTCAGAGATGGTTTTCAATCTGTTTTTGGTGGTCGTGTGCTGATGGATGATTTCTTTCCAGCAGTAGAGGCAGCCAAAATGGCAGGAATAAACCATTTTGAATTTGGTGGAGGTGCAAGATTTCAATCACTCTACTTCTATTTGCGAGAGGATGCATTTGAAATGATGGATCGATTTCGTAAAATCGTAGGGCCTGATGCAAATTTACAAACGCTTGCTCGTGGTATTAATACAGTTATGCTTGATACTGGATCAAAAGAGCTTATAGATCTGCATGCAAAGATGTTTAAAAAACATGGAACAAATACAATTCGCAATTTTGATGCATTAAATGATGTTGAAAATTTAAAATATTCAGCAGAAAGAATAAGACATCATGGTCTGAAGCATGAAGTAGCAATTACAATGATGGATTTGCCACCAGGGTGTCATGGAGCACATAGTGTTGAATTTTATGAGGAGAAGTTACGCGATATTTTAGAGAGTGAGCTTCCATTTGATAGTATCTGTTTTAAAGATGCTTCAGGAACTTCAAATCCTCAAAAAATATTTGAAACTATTAAGATGGCGAGAAAGCTTCTAGGTGAAGATAGACATATTCGTTTGCATACGCATGAAACAGCTGGTGTCTCTATTGCCGCTTATATGGCTGCCTTAGAGGCTGGTGTCGATGGAATTGATTTAGCCGCTAATCCAGTAAGTGGGGGAACTGCACAGCCTGATATTTTAACAATGCTCCATGCGACAAAAGGAATGAATTATGATTTAGGTGGATTAGAACTTGGAAAGATTCTTACTTATGAAAAAGAGCTTCAAGCCTGTTTAGCAGACTATTTTATTCCACCTGAAGCAACAAGAGTCTCTCCAATTATACCATTCTCACCAATGCCTGGAGGAGCTTTAACAGCAAATACACAGATGATGCGTGATAATGGTATTTTAGATAAATTTCCAGAGGTTATTGCCGCGATGCAAGAGGTTGTTGAGAAGGGTGGTTATGGAACATCTGTAACTCCTGTTTCACAATTCTATTTTCAACAAGCACTAAATAATGTTATGCAAGGTCCTTGGGAAGCAATAGCTCCGGGATATGGTCGTATGGTGCTTGGCTATTTTGGAAAGACACCTGTTGCTCCAGATCCAGAAATAGTAAAAATAGCGTCAGAAAAATTAAATCTTTTACCTACAACAGAGAAAGCGTTAGATTTGGCAGATGCAGATCCTGCGAAGTCTTTAGCAAGTTGGATTGATAAACTTAAAGCAGAAGATATTGAGATTACAGAAGAGAATATCTTTATAGCTGCAGCATGTCATGAAAAAGGTATTGCTTTCTTAAAAGGTGAAGGTGCGTTAAATGTGCGTAAAATATCTCAAATGGAAGAAGATTGTAAAGGTAAAGGAGAAAGAAAAGAGATGAGTGGAAATTATACAGTTATAGTAGATGGGCAAAAATTCAGTGTTCAGGTTGCTGAAGGAAGTGGTGATGTTCAAGTAGTAGCAGTAGATGGAGAGGCAGCAGTTGCGGCACCAACTCCAAATGAACCTGTAAGTGGCGGTGTTGAGATAAAGGCACTCCTTCCTGGTAATGTTTGGAAAATTGTTGCGAATCCAGGGCAAAGTGTCAATGAGGGGGATGTTATTATGATTCTTGAGTCTATGAAGATGGAGATTGATGTCGTTGCACCAACTGGCGGTGTGTTAAAAAGTATAAATGTGGCTACAAATGACAAGGTTGTAGAAGGTCAAGTCGTAGCAGTTATAGGATAATTGATGAAAAATATTTTAATGAAATTTTTTGCAGTAATAGTGTTGTTTGCATTTGCTTTAGGTGTAAATGCAACAGCATCAGAACATGTTACAAATGCAGAACATCTTTCTACACATCAAGAGGAGAGTTATAAAGCACAGCCAATGGGTGATATGGTGATTAACTTTCTAAAATCCACAGGTATTGTTGCACTTATTCATCCCCGTGCAGATGAGATGAGTGCGACAGGAAAACCTATGAGCAATTTTAGTAAAGGGTTGGGGCGTATTATTATGATACTTGTCACTTTCCTCCTCTTTTGGCTTGCGATTGCCAAGGGATTTGAGCCTCTTTTGCTTCTCCCTATTGCATTTGGTGGGCTTTTGGCAAATATTCCAATTGCTGGAATTGCTGGACCACATGGCTTTTTAGGTGTTATCTACCAAGCAGGTCTCTCAAATGAGCTCTTTCCTATTATTATCTTTATGGGTGTTGGTGCGATGACAGATTTTGGACCACTTTTATCAAACCCTAAAACTGCTCTTCTTGGGGGAGCGGCACAGTTTGGTATATTTGGAACACTTGTTGGTGCTATGGTGTTGGCACAAATGGGACTTGTTGATTTTACATTAAAACAAGCAAGTGCTATCTCTATTATTGGTGGGGCAGATGGTCCTACATCTATCTTTATCGCTACCAAACTTGCACCAGAACTCTTAGGAGCAATTGCAGTAGCATCATACTCTTATATGGCAATGGTTCCTATTATTCAACCTCCAATTATGAGAGCATTAACAACAGATGCAGAGAGAAAAATTAAGATGACAACACTGCGTCATGTCTCTCGTTTGGAAAAATTAATTTTTCCTCTTTTGGTTTTGGGTCTTGCTATTTTAGTATTGCCAGAATCTACGCCACTTATTGGTGCTTTTATGTTTGGTAATTTCTTAAAAGAGTCTGGTGTTGTTGAGCGTCTGAATGATACTCTTCAAAATGCCCTTATCAATATTACGACTATTTTCTTAGGGCTTGGTGTTGGTTCAAAACTTGCAGCCGATCAATTTTTAGTGCCAGAGACAATGTTTATTATGGTGCTAGGTATTATTGCATTTGCAGTAGGAACTGCTGCTGGTGTGCTTATGGCAAAATTTATGAATCTATTCCCTGGTCATAAAGTCAATCCATTAATCGGTTCTGCTGGTGTTTCAGCTGTGCCAATGGCAGCGCGTGTATCGAATAAAGTAGGTATGGAGTATGACAGAACAAACATGCTCTTGATGCATGCTATGGGTCCAAATGTGGCAGGTGTTATTGGTTCAGCAGTTGCAGCTGGTGTATTGATTTCAATGTTTCAATAAAGTATAAATGGAGACGATGTAATAATTACATTGTCTCTATTTTGCGTCTCTTTTTTCCATTACAGATACAATGAGTGGAATAACATTATGACTTTTCGTCTTATCAATAAAGTCATCCGCTCCAAGTCCCTCTGCCTCTCTCTTATTATTATCTCCCGTCATAGAGCTATTTACAATAATAGGAATATTTTCTGTGCTTTTATTTGCTCTTAGTTTTTGAATAACAGTAAAACCTGACATCTCAGGCATCTCTATATCTGTTATAACTACGGGAATTTTTGATTTTTCTTCATCAGAGAGGGAGAATATATAATCAATCAGTTTTTTTCCATTAGGAAAGAGTTGCATCTTTATATGTGCTTTTTCAAAGATTTGTGTCAGGTGTCTTTGTGCTGTTCTTGAATCTTCAGCAATAAGAACAGTTCCCTCTTTTAACTTTTGAGGGAGTTCTAAGCTCTTTAATACTTCTAAATCTTTATCTACATTTACAAGGGCTTGAGGCAAGACATCTGCAAGGAGTTTCTCATAGTCTAAAATAAGACATAAACTACCATCTTCTAATCGGGTATCATTAATAACAACACCATCCTCTTTGAGTCTATAGCTATCTGGTGCATGCATTTCATTCCAATTTTTTTTGAGAACTCTGTATGCAGACATAATTCTAAGCCCAATAATAACTCCATTAAAATCACATACTAAAATATTCGATTTTTGCACTTCCTCTTTTGTTAATGTTATTCCAAGCCATTCTGGAAGATTAAGAATTGGAATTTGCATATCTCTTAAGACAATTGTCCCTTCTAAGAGAGGATGGGCAGATGGGAGTTGTGTAAGATAATGATTTTTGGATTCGACAACCTCGCGTGTTTTAAAAACATTTACTGCATAGTAAGAAGAGGTGTCACTTTGACTTACTCTAAAAACTAAAAGTTGCAGCTCATTATTTTTTGCCAAATTTGTTGCAGCATCAACTTTGTCAAGTACGGACATAAATTACCTTTGTATTAAATATCTCTAAATGGTAGCAGAAATAGCATGAAATATGCTTGAATATTAGTAAGGAAATGGTAAAATAGCTAAGATTATCGGATGAGGAGTCTTTTTTGCTAAAAATAGTAAGTTTATTATCTCTTTTAATTACAGCAAGTTTTGCAAAGGTTTATTATGCCAAGGTTGAGCCATATGAGCTGCGAACTATTGCATCTGCAGTATCAGGACGGGTAGTTTATACAGATGAAAATATGTTGGGAAAAAAACTCTCAAAGAGAGCATTTCTTCAGATAGATGATAAACTAAATCGTGATGAATTAAAATCTGTAAGAAAGAAGCGAGGCTACTTAAAAGAGACTCTTGCCTTAGATGAGAAAATCGTAAAAAATTTAGAAGAGGTATTAAAGAGAAAGAGAGAAAATTTCAAAAGAATTCTCTCTTTGAGTATAAAATCAAAAGTGGAAAAAGATAGAGAGTTTTATGATTTAGTAGCAAGTGAAAATCGTTATTTCTCCACTTTAAAAGAGATAAACTCCCTAAAGACAACTAGCAGTGATTTAGAATTGAGAGAGAAACAGCTTCTTAAACAAATTCACGATAAAACTATTACAGCCGAGGGGTTTGTGCTTTATGATTTAAAAGTAAAACCAGAAAGTGTAGTCAATATAGGCACGCCATTAGCAAAAGTTGCCGATGTTTCTAAAGCTATAGCAGTTGTTTATCTTGATAAAGATGACTTGAAAAGGCTGAATAAAAGTGTTGTATATATAAATGATCAAAAGAGCAATTATAGATTTTCAAGAGTATCTAAAATTGCTGATAGTAAAAATATCTCGAGATATCGTGCTGAACTTGTTATGAAGGCACCAAAAATTTTCTCCACTCTTATTAAGATTGAATTAAAGTAGTTGCAATGCACTCTTTACTGCATTCAGATAGCTTAAACTATTAGCTTGATTTTTATAGGCAATATCAAATGCAGTTCCGTGATCCACTGAAGTTCGTATGATAGGGAGATTAAGAGAGATATTGACGCTCTCATCAAAATAGAGTGCTTTGAGTGGTGCTAAACCTTGATCGTGATACATTGCTACAAAGTAGTTGTAGTTTTTTCGGAAGTAGGGTGCAAAGGCTACATCGGGAACAATAGGGCCGATAAACTGTTCAAATCCTACTGTTTCATTGGCACTCTCTATCGCTTTTGTGATAATTTGCTCTTCATTTCCTAATACTCCATTATCGCCTGCATGAGGATTGAGTCCTAGCACAGCAATCTTCTCTTTTTTGATAGAGTGATGTAAGTCAAGGAAAAATTGTTTAAGTCTATTGAACTCAATCGCAGAAGCAACATCTTTAAGAGGCACATGTTCGGTAAAAAGTGCTACAAACATCTTTGGAGTGCCAAGCATCATAATGGCATCTTTTTTGAAATACTTACGCATCAAATCAGTATGTCCTTTATACTCAAGCCCTGCCATCATCCATGCCTCTTTGTGAATAGGAAGTGTTACTACGGCTTGTGCTTGCTCTGTTTGACAAAGTTCCAATGCTTTCATAAAAGAGTCATAGGCATATTTGCCACTTTTTGCATCTACTTCTCCCACCTTTATAGCAAAATCTCCAGCAACAGGGGCAATAGTAAAATCGTTAGGTATATCTATCTCTAGCAGTGTTGATGCTTGTTTGAGCATTGTTTCATTTATGCAATAAATTGGCTTACAAAGTTGTGCAACCTCTTTATGGGAACGAAGTGCAAGTTCTATGCCCACACCATTCAAATCACCAATGCTTATAGCTATCGTTGGCTTTTTCATCGTCTTGTTGCTCGTTTCATCTCTTTTATTGCTTCTGCTAATCCTGTAAAAACACTTCTAGCGATAATGCTTTGACCAATATTTAACTCTGAAATCTCTTGAATTTTAACCATCTCATGCACATTTTGGTAGTTAAGACCATGTCCTGCTGCTACTTCAAGCCCAAGTTTTTTTGCATGTGTTGCAGAGCGTTTTATCTGCTCTATAGACTCCTCCAACATTGTGCTTAAAGTAGCTCTTGATAACTCTAACTCTTTTACAGAGTGGTTGGAGTAGGGGAGCGAGGAGTTGAGCATAGCATAAATATTGGAAAATGCCCCAGTATGTAGCTCTACCATCTCTGCTCCTAGTTCCTTTGATTGCTCCATAGCTTCTATGGTAGGGTCAACAAAGAGTGAGACAGGAATAAGTGCATCATGGAGTCGCTCTATGGCATAGGATATTTCATTCTCATGGGTAAAAACATCAAGCCCACCCTCTGTTGTAACCTCTTCTCTTTTTTCAGGCACAAGCGTTGCACGGTGGGGTCGCAATTCGCTTACTCTATCTAAAATCTCTCTATTGATAGAACACTCCAAATTTACAGGAACTTTTGAGTGCATAAGAATATTTTTGACATCTTCATCTTGAATATGGCGTCTATCTTCTCGAAGATGAATGGTGATTTGCTCTGCACCATTTTCACACGCTACATAAAGAGCTTGTAAAATATCTGGGTCATTTACTCTGCGTGCTTCTCGTAAAACTGCTACATGGTCTATATTTACACCTAATATCATGATTATTGTCCCTCTTTTGTTTTTACTTTATTATATAATTCTCTATACTTCTCTTCCAAATTTTCATAGTTACTTAGCTTACCAATATTTACCTCTACTGTGTAGGTCTCTTTATAGGGGGCATTTTTGAAGACTTTTTCAAGTTGGTCATTGATATATATTGGAACGACATCAAGATTGTTTGCCTTTGCGATTTTTTGTGCACCACTTTGAAACTCCTCTATCCCTTCTCCCTTAAATCGCTCTCCCTCTGGGAAGATATAGAGGTTCATATTATCGACTTGTTCAAAAGTTTTTTTGATTTTTTTAAAAAATGTAAGCAGTCCTCGTTTGTTCTCCAAATCAACGCTAATACATCCACTATATTGAAAAAATTTACCATAGAGTGGGTCTTCAAAGAGTTCCTGTTTTGCAATCCAAGTGCCATTTTTATGAAATCTTGAGAATACATTCTCCATCACAAGAATATCAAGCAGTGACCTATGGTTTATAGCATAGAGAACCCTATCTTTTTGAGGTAGTTCTCCTATAATTTTTACTTCAATATTTAAAAATTTTAAAATTTTATTACAGTATTCTTGACGCTCTTGTGAAAGTTCTTGATATCCATACTTTTGTGTAATAAATGGATTAAAATAGGTTTTTTTAAATATCTCTAGATATTGAAACCCTAGTCGTATCATAAAAATATATTTACCTAAATCTTTGAACATATAGTTTCCTTATGCGTTATTCTTTTTCAGAGTCATCTCTGTCTCCATTAGTTTTATCTCATCATTTGCATGGATGCGAATGGTATCATCAGCTTTGAGATATTTTTTGGCTATCTTTTTTGGATAATCAAAATGGTTGAGAATATGTTTAATTGTGTTTATTCGTGCTTTTTTCTTGTTGTCCGAACGAATAATAGTCCATGGAGCATACTCTGTATGGGAAGCAAGAAGCATAGAGTATTTGGCTATAGTATATTTATCCCATAAGCCTTGCGATTTCTCATCAACAGGAGAGAGTTTATACTGTTTTAAAGGATCGATGCGTCTTTGATTGAAGCGTTTTTTCTGTTCATGTTTAGAGACAGAGAAGTAAAATTTAAAGATTTTTATATTTGAATTGACAAGCATCTTCTCAAATTCAGGGACTTCGTGGAGAAACTCTTTATGCTCCTCTTGGGTACAAAACCCCATGACAGGCTCAACTCCTGCACGGTTGTAGTAACTTCTATCAAAAAGGACTATCTCACCAGCAGAAGGAAGGTGTTGGACATATCTTTGGAAATACCACTGCGTTCGCTCTTTATCACTTGGCTTATCAAGGGCAACTACTCTTGCACCACGAGGATTGAGATGCTCGGTGATGCGTTTGATAGTGCCCCCTTTTCCAGCGGCATCGCGTCCCTCAAATATCATTAAGACCTTCTGTCCTGTCTCCTTAATATAATTTTGCATCTTCAGGAGTTCAATTTGCAGTGTTTTAAGTTCATCTTCATATTCGAGAACCTCTTTTTTTACCCAGACAGCAACACGCTTATTATGTGGGTCTTTTTCGCGTTTTTCACGCTCATTCTCCTCTTTTTTCTTGCGTCTATCTTCATGGACTATCTCTTCGAGCTTTGTTCCTTCACTTATCTCATCATCTAGTATATTTCTCTCTTTACTCATACTCTCTTCTCCTTTATAGTGATTCTCTTATTATAGTGTCAATTGCATCAACGCTTTGTGTTTTTGCAAAACAACTCTGCTCCCCACAAATCATAAAACCATCCTCATCAGAGGCTTTAAAAAGTGTAAAAGGGTAGCGTATATTTGTTAATAGAGAGTTTTGTATATTCTCTTTTGTTGTCTTTATAATTCTATCACCTTTTAGATATCGCAAAGCTTGTATGAGCATAAAAGGATAGTAAATTGGTTTGCGTCCTAACTCATACGAATTATATTCCATTGTCTTAAAGGCAAAATGGCTATATTTTTCATCCTCTAAAAGTGTGCCAAGTGTTAAAAGAGACTCTACCATTACGCTGACAGAACTTGTATAAGTTGTATCTGTAGCTTCAGCTTTTACAGCAAACTCTCCAGCACTAAAGTTCCATAAACCTTGCTCATAGAACTCTTCAAGTGCCTTGTTTATAAATCTTTGTGCGTGGATAAGATAGAGCTCCTCTTGTGTATGTTTAAATGCACTCAAAAGTGCTTGTGAAAGAAAGGCATAATCTTCTAAAAATGCTTCTACTTTTGGTGCTTTATGGATAAGTGTAGTATGGTAGAGTTGCCCGTCAAGAAACATTGTATCTAAGAGCTTGTCAAGAGTTTTAATGGCTTTTTCTTTATAAAGCAGATCAATAGTCCCCAACTCAAAGAGGGCATTTATCATCATCGCCGACCAAGAAGTTTGCACTTTTTTATCAATAAAAGGATACTCTCTTTTTGCTCGAAGATTTTGGAGTAAAATTTTCACCTCTCCAAACCAAGAGGGAATACTCTCTTCAAATCGGACTATATTTTGCCCCATTACAAAGTTGCCATGGTGTGAGATGTTCATCTGCTCACACATCTCTTGTGCATTGTTATATCCATTTTCTCTTAAAAGGGTATAGACCTCTTCATAACTATAGGTAAAGTAAGTGCCTTCTGCTCCCTCACTATCTGCATCACTAGCACTATAAAAGAGTCCATCTTCACTCATAAAATGGAGCCAAAAATCTGCTATCTCTTTTGCTGTTTTGAGGTAGTTTTCATTTTTATAGCTTTTATAGGCTTTGCTATAAACACCACACAAAAGAGCATTGTCATAGAGCATCTTCTCAAAGTGAGGCACAAGCCACTTCTCATCTACCGAGTATCTACAAAACCCACCATCAACAAGGTCATACATACCACCCTTTGTCATATTTGTAAGAGTTGTCTCTACCATTGCTTTTACAGCTCTATCATTGTAGAGTCTATCGACTGTTATTAAGGCGTTGAGTGTGGTGGCATGAGGAAATTTTGGTTTGGTTGAAAATCCACCATTGCGTGTATCATAATTGTTTTTTGCTTGAAGTATAAAGTTTTTGTAAAACTCCTCTTTGAGCACTGTTGCCTCTTTTGGATGCTCTACATGGTCTAAAAATCCCTCAATCTCATCAGCATTTTCAAAGAGTTTTGCATCCATAGATTTTACTTTTTTGGCTATTAGTTTTGTAAGCTCTCTAAATCCCATTCCCTCAATGCTTCCGGTATTGGATTCAGGTGGAATATATGTTCCGGCAAAAAATGGTTTGTTTTGAGGGGTGCAAAAGATGGATGTTGGCCACCCTCCAGCTCTACGATTAAGCAGAAGATGCACCTCTTGATAGTATTTGTCAATATCAGGACGCTCTTCACGATCAACTTTGATGGCAATAAAATTGTCATTGAGATTTTTTGCACACTCTGCATCTTCAAAAACTTTCTCTTCCATCACATGACACCAATGGCACGAACTATATCCAATGCTAATAAAAATTGCTTTATTCTCTTTTTTTGCACGCTCAAACGCCTCATCACACCACGGCCACCAATCTACGGGATTATCTTTATGTTGTTGTAAATAGGGGCTATCTTCTTTTGCTAATCTGTTTGCCATAAATAATTCTCCAATTAAAAAGAAGATAATATTCAACAACTGCTAATGAAGTGCTTAAAATATAACTTTATCTCTTTTTAGATATAATCTTCTCAAGAAAAATATAAAGAGGTGTGAAAATGGAGTGTGAATTTCCTACAGTAAATTCGAATATGGATGAGGTAAAAGAGATTTTTGATACAGTGAAAACTATTGCAGTTTTAGGACTTTCTCCAAATGAGACAAAAGATTCTCATAGAGTTGCGGCATATTTACAAGCACATGGATACAAGATTATTCCTGTATATCCAAAAGAGGAGACTATCTTGGGTGAAAAGGTCTATCGCTCTTTGGCAGATATTCCAGATAAAGTTGATATGGTGGATATTTTTAGAAAACCGGCGGCACTTGATGCGATTGCTGATGCATGTATTGCTCGTGGAGATGTGAAGGTATTTTGGGCACAAAAAGGGATAGTGAATAATGAAGCAGCAAAAAAGGCACAAGATGCTGGCATGAAAGTTGTTCAAAATCAATGTTCAATGGTTGATCATAGAAACCTTTACAGATAGGAAGTCTCATTGATACCAATTAAAAAAATAGAAGCAGCACAAAAACGCATTGAGGGAGTAGTTGTTGAGACTCCATTCTCTTACGCACCCTATTTGAGTGAAGAGGCAGGGTGTAATGTCTATCTCAAAAAAGAGAATTTACAAATTACGGGTGCATTTAAACTTCGTGGTGCTTATAATAAAATCGCAACACTTTCAGATGCACAAAGAGCAGCTGGTGTAGTCGCAGCAAGTGCTGGAAATCATGCACAAGGTGTTGCCTACTCTGCTGCTGCTTTTGGGATAAAGGCAGTTATTGTGATGCCAGAATCTACACCTCTTACAAAGATAGATGGGGTAAGGCATTATGGAGCTGAAGTGATTTTGGCTGGTGCAAACTATGATGAAGCCTATGCCTATGCCCGAGAGTATGGAGAGAAAAATCATCTTACTTTTGTCCATCCTTTTGAAGATGAAGAGGTAATGGCAGGACAGGGGAGTGTAGCATTAGAGATTTTAGACAAATGTGAGACTCTTGATGCTGTTTTGATACCTGTTGGTGGTGGTGGGCTTATAGGTGGTATGGCAAGTGCCATAAAAGCACTCTCTCCCTCTACAAAGGTAATAGGCGTAAGTGCAAAAGGAGCACCTGCATTTAAGAACTCTTTTGAGCTGAAAAAAGCAGTTGATACGACGAGTGTAAGGACGATTGCCGATGGTATAGCAGTGCGTGATACATCGTCAAAAACACTTGCAACGGCACTGGAGTGTGTTGATGAGATGATAAGTGTCGATGATGCAGAGATAGCAAGTGCAATTTTATATCTTTTAGAGAAACAGAAGCTTGTTGTTGAGGGTGCTGGAGCTGTTGGTGTAGCAGCACTGTTGCATCATAAGTTGAACTCTCTTCAAGGAAAAAATGTTGCTGTTGTATTAAGTGGTGGGAATATGGATGTTACGCTTCTTTCTGTTATTATAGAAAAGGGGCTTTTAAAATCACATCGTAAGATGAAACTGACAGTTACCCTTATCGATAAGCCTGGTTCTCTTATGCACTTTACACAGATATTGCAAAAACTGAATGCAAATATCGTTCATATTGCGTATGATAGAACTGCTATCTCTCTTGATTATGGAGATGCTAATGTAACTGTGCATATAGAGACAAAAGGTAAAGAACATCAAGAGGAGATTTATTCCGTGCTTAAAAATGAGGGCTATATAAAGGATTAGTATAATGAAAATTATTTGCAATAAAAGTGTTTCTAAGCCAATTATATTCATTAAAATTCTTGATAACAAAGATCTTGTTGTAATTGATAATGAAACAACAGTTCGATTTTTTGATAAGAAGGATTTAAAACTCAAAGCGGGCTTTAAAGTAGGTATAAAACATAACTATTATAGGTCTCCTGTTGTAGCTTTTTCTAATGATAGTAACTACTTTGCAACAATTTCACAAGATGCAAAAGAGGCGAGACTTTTTAATGCAAAAACAAAAAAAAAGGTAGCTGCTATCAATCGCCATCATGGGGAGGTCTCCTCTATCGGTATTGATACGCTCTCTCGATATATGTTCTCTTCTGGGGAAGATGGAAAGACATTTGCTATGGATGTTACAAGTGGAAAGCTTGTCTTTACACTCCCTCCTCATGCCGATACTATTAATGATATTGCCTTTTCTAAAAATGGAAATTGGGTTGCTGTTGGAAGTTATGATAGGAAGATATCTCTTTTTTCTCTGGTATCAATGGAGCCACAAGAGAAACTCAAAGGGCACTCTGCTCCAGTTATGCATCTGAAATTTTTTCAAAATAAACTCATAAGTATAGATAGAAACTCCTCTGCTATTATTTGGAATATTCATACAGGTAAAATTATAAAAAGGTTGCAAGGAATTCACGACGAAATTACTGCAATCACTACAGATGGTAAAGAGCAATTTCTCTTTTTAGGGACAAAACTTGGATATGTGCTAGTCTATAATCTTCATGATTATGAGATATTATCTTCGAATTTTATCAAAATTACCTCTCCTATTACAAAAATGGAGTTTGATAATGAAAATGATATCCTAATATTGGCTACAGAGGATGGTTTTATTGAATATTACTCTATTTATGAAGGGGTAGATAGACTAAAAGAGCTTCTTCGCGAACAAAAATTTACTCTTATAAATGATGTTTTGGAGACAAATCCACTTTTAGAATATACAGAAGTTTATGAGCTTCTCACCCATTTTTGGGAAAAGAGTTTAGAAAAAGGACTCTTAGCACTTCAAAAGGGGGATAAAAAGAGAGCAGAACTTATTTTCAATCAGTTTAAGCATCTTCCTGAAAAGAATAGAATTATTCAAAGAATTATGAAGGAGTATGAGGAGTTTCCAAAATTTATACAATTTGCAAAAGAGGGAAAACTCTCTTTGGCGTATGGTTTGGCAAATAGATTTACTACATACAAAGAGACATCTATTTATAGGTCTTTGGAGAATCGATGGAAAAAGGCCTTGGCACAAGCACAAAAATATGTGCTTGACCCAAAAACAGTGGATAAGGCAAGAGAGATTTTGGCTCCTTATAGGGGATTGAGTGAAAAGACACTCTTTATTCAAGAGGTGATGACGAAGGCAAATGTCTATAAGCGTTTTCGGGAAGCGATGGCGAAGAAAAATTTTAAAATGTGCTCAGAACTTATCAAGCAAAATCCCTACTTACGAGAACTTCCAGAGTATGAGAGTTTAATGAAGTTTGCAGACTCTTTATATCTTAAGGCACAAAAAGCAATAAAAGAGGGAGACTTGCATGGAGCGATTAAGATTTTTAGGGTATTACAAGATTTTGAAGAGTTTAAAGAGGAATCACGGAACTTTATGGCAGACTTGGAAACACATGCTAAATTTTTAAATGCTGTGAAAAATAGTGATTTGGCTACAGCATTTAATATGATGGCAAAATCGGAAGATCTTATGATGACAGAAGAGGGTATGAGACTGCAAGAGATGTGGAATAATGACCTCTTTAATGCAAAAATGGCAGCACTTTCTGGGAATGTTGATGGTGTGAAGAGTGCATTGCAAAAATACATGCATATTAGTTCTAAGTATATTGCACTTGCTACAATGTTTGCTTTGGCATATAGCGTGCAGCTAGAAGAGGCTTTGCAAAAAGGAGAAGAGAGGCATATAATAGAAAATGGTATTAAAAATTATATTCTTAATTTTGGTATTACGGAGCAGATAGAGGAGTTCTACAATACTTTTAAAGAGAAGTATCCAGAAACAAAATTGTCGCTTGAATTACTCAAAAAAGGCTCTTTATCTATGTGGCGTCCAACGATGATAGTAAATTCAATTTTAGAGTAAGATTTTAACCTCAAATATAGCTCTTTTTGAGTAAAATTTGGCAATTTTTAATTTCTAGGAGACTTTTCATGCAAATTAGTGGTGCACAGATGGTCATTGAAGCGTTAATTGCTGAGGGTGTAGATACTGTTTTTGGCTACCCTGGTGGGGCAATTATGAATGTATATGATGCAATTTATAAACAAGACAAATTTCATCATATTTTAACTCGTCATGAACAAGCGGCAGTGCATGCTGCTGAGGGGTATGCAAAAGTCAGTGCAAAAGTCGGTGTTGCTATGATTACAAGTGGTCCTGGATTTACAAATGCCGTTACAGGTTTGGCTGATGCCTATATGGATTCTATCCCTTTAGTTGTTATCTCTGGTCAAGTGCCTATGACGCTTATTGGTACTGATGCATTTCAAGAGATTGATGCCGTTGGGATTAGTCGTTCATGCACAAAACACAACTATCTTGTAACAGATGCAGCAGATTTGCCCCGCATCTTAAAAGAGGCATTTTATATTGCAAGAAGTGGTCGTCCTGGCCCTGTGCATGTTGATATTCCAAAAGATGTTACAGCACAGATTGCAACATTTGATTATGATATTGCACTTGATTTAGAGACTTACAAACCGCACACAAAAGGAAATCCACGCCAAATTAAAAAAGCGATGCAAGCAATAGCAGATGCAAAACGCCCTCTCTTTTATCTTGGTGGTGGTATTATTAACGCAAATGCAGCCGATGAGGTGCGTGAATTGGTTCATACGACGGGTATTCCTGCTGTTGAGACCTTTATGGCACGAGGCACACTTGAGCATAATGATGCACTGCTTATTGGAATGGTTGGTATGCATGGCTCTTATGCAGCAAATATGGCAATGAGTGAGACAGATATAATTATTGCTTTGGGTGCTAGATTTGATGACCGTGTTACAGGAAAGCTCTCTGAATTTGCAAAAAATGCTACTGTTATTCATGTAGATATAGACCCTGCTAGTATCTCAAAACTTGTCAATGCAAATTTTCCAATTGTTGGAGATATTAAAAGTGTTGTCAAAGATATGCTTGCACAATCTTCAGTGATTGATGCACAAAATTATGAGCAGTGGAGAGAGACTATTGTCAATTTTAATGAGTTGCATCCACTTACTTATTATGAAGATAGTGAGAGACTTAAACCTCAATGGGTTATTGAACGGGTTGGTGCATTACTTGGTGATAATGCCAATATCTCTACTGATGTTGGACAGCATCAGATGTGGACGGCACAGTTTTATCCATTTAGCAGACCTCGCCAATTTGTGAGCTCTGGTGGGCTAGGAACGATGGGATTTGGTTTTCCAGCAGCAATTGGTGTCAAGGCTGCTGCTCCGGAGAAAACAAGTATCAACTTTACTGGTGATGGTTCTATTCTTATGAATTGTCAAGAGCTTATGACAGCAGTCGAGAAGAAGCTTCCTGTTATTAATATTATTCTTAATAATAATTTTCTTGGAATGGTGCGTCAATGGCAGACACTCTTTTATGATGATCGCCATGCAGAGACGGATTTGTCAGTGCAGCCAGATTTTATAAAACTTGCAGAGGCATTTGGTGGTGTTGGATATAGAGTTACCACAAAAGAGGAGTTTGATGCAGCACTTGCAGATGCAATTAAAAAAGATGTAGTTGCATTTATAGAGGTAAAAGTAGAACGATTTGAGAATGTAATGCCTATGGTTCCATCGGGTGGCAGTCTCTTTAATATGATGTTATTAGAGAAAAAGGAGAGTAAATAATGAGTGATAGCAGTGCAAGAAGAGTAGTTTCGGTTATCGTTGTAAATGAAGCAAGTGTTTTATCTCGCATTACAGACCTTTTCTCTGGGCGTGGTTATAATATTACATCTTTGACAGTTGCCCCAATTCCTGAGAGCAGATACTCTCGTTTGACAATTGTCACTTCAGGAAGTGTGCGTGTTATTGAGCAGATTACAAAGCAGTTGCACAAACTTATTCCTGTTTTGCGTGTCTATGAGCATGAAGATATGGTTGAAAAAGAGATGGCACTTATTAAGTTTCCTATGAGCGAAAATCTGAGTGATATTAATACTCTTTGTGAGAGCTATAATGGAAAGATTGTTAATGTAGGTGAAAATGTAGTTATTGCTATGGTTGCAGATGAACCAAAACGCATTGATAATTTTCTTTGTGCTATCAAACGCTATAATCCAAAAGAGATAGTGCGTAGTGGTTCTGTTGCACTTGAGAGATAAAAAATGAGATTAAGTGAAATAGCTTCTATACTTGGTGTAGAATTTGAAGGTTCTGATGTAGAGATTAGTGGGATGAATACCTTAAAAGATGCGAAAGCGAATGAACTCTCTTTTGTATCAAATAAAAAATATATCAAAGATATAAAGGAGACAAAAGCAGCAGCAGTTATTGTCTCAAAAGAGACAAAAGATGAAGTTCCTGTCGGTTCTTTGGCACTTGTGGTTGAGAATCCATATTGGTCAATGGCAATAGTCTCTAAATATTTTGCTCCTCCTATTGAAGAGGAGAACTTGCCACTTCCTGTTATAGGCAAAGGCTCTAAAATCTCGCCGAAGGCTGAAATAGCAAATGGTGCAGTGATTGGTGAGAATTGCACTATTTTGGCACATGTTTATGTTGGTGCAAAAGCTGTTGTTGGTGATAATACTATTTTGTATCCAAGTGTTACTCTTTATAGAGATTGCAAAATTGGAAATGGGTGTATCATTCATGCAAATAGTGTGATTGGTGCTGATGGTTTTGGATTTGCTACAAATAGTATGGGTGAGCATAAAAAGATTTATCAAAATGGAAATGTTGTTATTGAAGATGATGTAGAAATTGGAAGTAATGTGAGCATTGACCGTGCCGTTTTTGGCTCTACTCTTATCAAAAAAGGGACACGCATTGATAACCTTGTTCAGATTGGGCATAATTGCGAAGTAGGGGAGTATAGTGTCTTAGTCTCTCAAGTTGGTCTTGCTGGTTCTACAAAACTTGGACGCAATGTTGTAATGGGTGGTCAAGCTGCAACTGCTGGACATTTGGAGGTTGCACCATTTTCTACTTTTGCTGCTCGTAGTGGTATTACTAGCTCTATAAAAGAGTCAGGAAAGAGTTATGCTGGTTTTCCTCTTCTAGGGCATAGAGAGTGGTTGAAACTTCAGGCAAAACTTGCTAAACTTATAAAATAATATTAAAGGAGTAGAGAATGTCAAAAACAATTCCACTACATGGAACGAAAAATGGTCTTATTTCTGTAAGAAAAATTGAGGAGCCTTATGGAGCAGGGAGTGGCACTGTGGCAAGTATAGGTATATCTTTGGCTGGAAATGCAGAAGAACCAGAGTGGAAGGTGCATATTCCTCTTGAAAATGTTGATGCCGTTATAGAGGCTTTATCAGCATTAAAGTAGGTTTTTCAACCTACTTATTTTTAAGCTCTTGCGTAAATTCAGCGATTCTTTTTATCCCTTCTCGTATTGTCTGCATACCTGTTGCAAAACTAAATCGAAAATAACCTTCGCTTCCAAAACCAACGCCTGGAACGACTGCTACACCTTTACTTGCAAGTAAATCTTTTGCAAATGTGAGAGAATCATTACTCACCTCTTGAATATTTACAAAAAGATAAAATGCTCCATCTGGTTTTAATACACTCAAACCATCTACTTCATTAAAAAGTTTTACAGCTTCATCACGGCGTTTTATAAACTCTTTACGCATCATCGCTATATCCTCATCGGCAGAACCATTCAGTCCAGCAATTGCAGCGTATTGTGTAATAGAAGAGATATTTGATGTGCTTTGAGATTGGAGTTTTTTGGTTGCTTGAATAAGCTCTGTATCATATGCTGCCATATATCCAAATCTCCATCCTGTCATTGCAACCGATTTACTTAATCCATTAATAGTAACAGTGCGACGAAACATATCTTCACTAATTGCAGCAGCAGAGGTAAATTCACCCTCATAAGTGAGTTTTTCATACATCTCATCACTAGCAACAATAATATCTGTTCCTTTTAAAACTTCGCCAAGTGCTTCAAGTTCTTCTTTTGAATAAATTGCACCGGTAGGATTTGATGGAGTTGTAAGCACCAACATCTTAGTTTTTGGAGTAATGGCAGATTTTAGTTGCTCAGGTGTAATTTTAAACGCAGTAGCATCTGTTGTTTGAATCTCTACAACTTTTCCTCCACAATATTTTACAAGTTCAGGGTAAGTTACCCAATAAGGAGAGGGGATAATGACTTCAGCACCATCTTCAATAGTTGCAGAAAAAAGATTAAACAAAGAGTGTTTTGCACCATTGCTTACTATAATCTGTTTTGGTGAATATTCAAGATTATTATCTCGTTTGAGCTTCTTTGCAATGGCATCTTTTAGAGCAGGAATACCATCAACAGCAGTATATTTGGTAAAACCTTCGTTAATAGCAGTAATTGCAGCATCTTTAATAACTTGAGGTGTATCAAAGTCTGGTTCTCCAGCAGAAAAGCTTAATATATCTTTTCCTTCTGCTTTTAACTCTTGTGCAAGTGCCGACACAGCGATTGTGATTGATTCAGATAGTGTATTGATGCGTTTTGTTAGCATAAAAACCCTTTAAGTGAAAATATTAAGAAGATTATACTAAAATTATTGTATAGATAAGTTGAGAGTGATTAACTTTTCATCGATTTTATAAAAGATTTGTAAATATCTTCAAGCTCTAAATCCTGATCAAGTAGTTCTTGATGCTCTTTCATAAGAATATGCTCAAGTATAGCGACTCTTTTTAGCATATATTCAAACATCTCTTTGTTGATGTCAGGAAGCATATTGTGCATAAAAGGGTCTTTGCATCTCCCTTTTTCAATGATATGCGCAGGAATACCGATGGCAGTAGAGCAGGAGGGAACAGCTTTGACAACCACAGAGTTTGCACCAACCTTTGCATACTCTCCGATTTCAATATTTCCAAGTATTTTCGCTCCCGCACCAATTACGGCACCTTTTTTGATTGTGGGGTGGCGTTTGCCTTGTATGAGAGAAACACCGCCAAGAGTTACCCCTTGATAGATAAGGACATCATCTTCTATAATAGTTGTCTCACCAATAACAACACCGATACCATGGTCAATAAAAACACGCCTCCCAATAACAGCAGCAGGATGGATGTCGATATTTGTAAGGATTTGATTGAGCCCCATAAGCACTCTTGCACTTCTTTTGAAGTTTGCATTATGGAGCTTATGTGCGATTCTGTGCCATGCAATAGCCCAAACACCAGGATAGTTAAAGATAAAATCGATTTTAGAGTTGAGTGCAGGGTCATTTTTGTAAGCGTTAGCAAAATCTTCTCTAATAGTTGCAAAAATACCCATATATATCCTTTAGTTTGTTGTTCTCAAATAGCCATTTTGACTTAGAAGTTTTTTTAATATTGCAAGTGTATCACTTTTTTCTTGTTCTGTAATAAATTGACTATTTTCAAGTTCCAAATTAAGTTTTGTTACAATATTGTTGCCATCATAGCCGATAGACTCTAAAATTTGCAAAATATTCTTTGATTCGATTGGATTTGTAATTGTATAATCTGTATCATTGACAATAATAGTATATTCATTTGGATGGGTAAAGAGATTATGATTCATACCCAAAGTCTCTTGATAGGCACCCACATTAAAAAATCCAAGAAAATACTCCTCTGCATCAAGATTGACATCATGCAAATAGAGAGGCTTTTCTGGATTAAAACCAATTTCGCCATCACTATCACAAGTAATATCCCACAAAGAGGCAGCTCGAAGCGGGGTAGTGTTGAGATGATGAATTGGCATCACTGGAAAGTGTTGTCCCAATCCCCAATAATCAGGCAGACTTTGAAAAATAGATGCATTTATAAGGTATCTCTCTTGCAGTTTTGTTTGGAGTGTTTCAAGCTCGTTTGTTGGATTGGAAGATTTGAGATAGAGTGCTTTTTTGATAATGTTATGGACAAGTATCTCTGCGTTTGAACGGTCTTGTAGGTCGATGTAACCCAAATCAAAAAGGGTAAAAAGCGACTCCATATGGTCTAGTGCATCATGAAGATACTCTATACAATTTGCATTATTTAAAAGACGATTGAGTTCAATAAGCTCCTCAATAAGAGGTGGATTCTCTTTTTTAAAATCGAGCAACTGCTCTTGATAATCTTGTGAAAAAAGCTCCAAAACAGGAGTGATAAGTATGGCATGAGAGGCGACAACAAAACGCCCAGACTCTGTAAATATATCTGGGTGTGCCACGCCCTTTGCATCCATAATCTCCCCAAGAAGAAAGACAACAGAGCTTGAAAACTCATCTATAGAGTAGTTTCGTGCATTTGCTTTGATATGCTGGTCATACTCAACAGCAAGTCCCCCTCCTATATTGATACTCGAGAGTGCATCTGCTCCCATTTTTTTGAGTTCGGCATAGATATTTCCTGCTTCACGCAAAGCCTTTTTAATGGGAGCAATATCGGACATTTGTGAGCCAATATGAAAATGAATCATCGTGAGTTTGTTTAAAAGATTTGCACTCTTTAGGAGTTTAATAGCCTCTATAATTTCGGTGGAGGTGAGTCCAAATTTTGCATCCATACCACCACTTTTTGCCCAAAGCCCACTTCCTGCACTATGGAGTCTGACGCGTATGCCAATATTTGGAACTTTCAAATTGCATTTTGATGCAACGCTGATGATGGTCTCAAGCTCATTAAGTCCCTCAATAGTAACAGTAATATTATGCCCACTCTGTGCTGCTATAAAACTCAGACGCACCATCTCTTCATCTTTAAAGCCATTGACTGTAATATTTGCATTATGGGGAGTCTCACTCATCGCTATAATAAGTTCTGCTTTGCTTCCTGCTTCGAGACCATAGTTATATTTTTTTCCCTCTCTGCTTATAGCATCTACAACAGCTGGGAGTTGATTGACTTTAAGAGGGAAGACTGCTTTGAATTTTCCTTGATAGTTATTCTCCTCTATCGCTTTTTCAAAGTAGTTATAGAGTGTTTGAATCTGTCTATTTATAAGATGAGGAAAACGCAAAATGATGGGACCTTTTACATCATCTTCGCGTATCTTTTTTGTGATATCTAAAAGAGAGGGCATAGATTTGTAGTTGAGTTTTATCTCTCCATCTTCTACAATGAAGTTTTTATTTGCCCAAATATCTAAACCAAAATTTTTCATCTATTTTTATGCCTTAAAAATTTTCTATTTTAATTATCTCTTCACTTTTTTCTTCCAAATCTTTTACCCAGATTGTCCCATTTTCAAGCTCATTAGAGCCGACAATACAGCAGTATCTTGCATTTGCTTTGTCTGCATTTTTAAGGTGTGCTTTGAGATTTCTTGCACGGTATTCGCATGTTGCTTTGTCAGATTTGCGTTTTTTCTGTGTGGTTGTAATAATCAAATCAACTGCTTCATCATCCATAGCCCCAAGATAGTAGCCACTGCGTCTCTCCTGTGGCATCTCAATAAGCTCCATAAGACGCTCAATTCCCATAGCAAAACCAACAGCAGGAGTAGGGCGACCATCAAGAAACTCTACAAGTCTATCGTATCTTCCACCCCCAGCAATGGCACTTTGTGAGCCGATATTATCACTTACAAATTCAAACGCCGTTTTTGAGTAGTAATCAAGCCCACGGACAAGATTTGTATCTATCTCATAGGCAATATTGTTTGCATCTAGTATCTTTTTAAGTTTGTCAAAATCACTCTGGCATCCCTCACAAAGTGCATTAATAAGTTTTGGTGCATTCTCATAGAGGGCTTGGCACTTCTCATTTTTACAATCAAGCACACGAATAGGGTTTGTCTCTTTTCTGCGTTTGCAATCCTCACAAATCTCCTCTTCAACGCTCTCAATAAAAGAGACAAGATTATCACGGTATTGTGGCATACAGTTTTGATCACCCAAAGAGTTGAGCTGGAGTCTGTAGCCAATGCCTAGCTCTTTTAAAATATCGGCAACCATCATAATCATAGTAGCATCTTCATAGACGCTCTCAAGCCCAAAACTCTCTACTCCAAACTGATGGAACTCTCTTAAGCGTCCTTTTTGTGGTCTCTCATAACGAAACATAGGCCCATGGTAGAAAAAACGGTGTGTTCCACCTGCACGGTCTAGTTTTTTTTGTATAAATGCACGCACAACTCCAGCCGTTCCCTCTGGACGCAAGCAGACATCATTGCCACCTTTATCGGTAAATTGATACATCTCTTTGCCAACAATATCACTACTCTCCCCAACACTGCGTTTAAAAAGTGCCGTCTCTTCTAAAAGTGGTGTTTCAATGTAGTGAAAACCATATCGTTGTGCTACAGTAGTAGCTACTTCTAAAAAGTATGTAAATCTTTTATACTCATTCTCTTCTAATATATCGTTCATTCCACGGAGTGATTTTATCATCTATTGTTCCCTTTTTATAATTTTTACTATCTCTTGCGTAATAGCTTCTCTGCTTTGTGTTGCATCAATCTCTATAAGCTCAATGCCTAGGAGTTTTGTAGCTTCTATAATTGCCTCTTGAATATCCAAAAGGTATTGTGTGCCACGAAGTTCAATGCCATCAAGCTCTTTTTGTGAGAGACGAAATGCAAGCTCTTCTTCTGTTAAACGCAATAAAAATACCTTTTGTGGATAGATATTTTTTGTTGCAAAATCATTGAGTGCTACAAGGCTTTTTTTGTCAATATCTCCTTGAATAAGTGCATAGGCAACACCACTTACTGCACTTCTATCGGAGATTATCATTTTATGAAGGTTTGGCTCTACTACCTCTGCTACATGCTCTGCACGGTCTGCTAAAAAGAGTAAAAACTCTGCTCTTTTGCTTTTTGTTTTTGCACTCAGCACCATCTTGCGAATCTCTTTGCCTATAGCTGTGCCACCAGGCTCTTTTGTGATAATTGCATCGCTAAAGTGCTGAGAGAGAGCCTCTATTTGGGTGCTTTTTCCAGCTGTATCTATCCCCTCTATTGCGATATACATTTTTTTGCCTCTTCGATTTTCTCGTGAATTTCCAAAGGAACAAGATGTTCCGTTTTTCCATTAAATTTGAGCAAGTTTCGGACAATGGAGGAGCTTACAAACGCATGTTTGAGTGTTGGCATCAGATAGACTGTCTCTATTGTATTATCAAGTGAGTTATTTAGGTAGCCAAGTTGTAATTCATACTCAAAATCACTTACAGCACGAAGCCCACGAATAAGCACTCCAGCATTATGTTCATGGGCGAGTTCTATTGTAAGATTGTTAAATCCAACCACACGCACATTCTCTAGTTTGTTAGTTGCAAGGCGTGCCATCTCTATTCTCTCATCAAGCGAGAAGAGAGGATTTTTCTCTTTTGAGTCAGCTATTGCCACTATTACTTCATCAAAAAGTTTTCCTGCACGCTCAATAATATCGAAATGTCCATTGGTTATAGGGTCAAATGTCCCTGGATATAGTGCTATTTTACGACGCATCACTCTGCCACCTTTTATATAAACTATTTTCAATATCAAGCAGATCAAACCACTTGCCAATAACAAAATTTTCCATCGCATCAAGTGTCTGTTGTTCAGAGTAGTATGCCATTACAGGGGGTGCAATAATCACTCCCAAAGAGGCAAGTTTGTGCATATTTTCAAGTGCTATGGCAGAAAAGGGCATCTCACGAGGTGCAAGTATAAGCTTTTTTTGCTCTTTTAGCATTACTGCTGCACAACGGGTTGTCAAATTATCGGCAACGCCACATGCAATTTTTGCCAAAGTATTCATAGAGCAGGGTGCTATTATCATAGCATCGACACCAAAAGAGCCTGATGCTATAGAGGCCGAAATATCTTCGTTTTCATGAAGAAAAACATTATGCATCTCTTTAGCAAGGACTGTTTTTGCATTTTGAGACATTATAAAGTGCTTTTCAATAGAAGATGGGAGTAGTTCTAAAACTTTTATCCCCATATTCACTCCGCTTGCACCACTTACTGCAACAACTATTTTTCTTTTTTTTATCATTTTATCTCTGCTCTATTTTTTCCAGTTACAACTACTGCTATCTTTTTTCCATCTCTATTACGGACATTTATAGTATCCCCTAGTTTCCCATTTTGGAGTGCTTTTGCCGAAAATGTAATTTGCATATTCGCTTCATCCATAAAAATATTTACAACAGAACCACGCCTGATAAAATCAAGAGGTGTTACATTACGAACAGTAATTACACGACCTGCTTGAATATTATATTTACTTTGGTATCGGTGTCGATTTATATCTTGTATAGGCATAGCCCAAAATCTATCTAACATTATACTATTTTTTTGACAATTTCTATTATCGATTTGCACCCCTCTTTTTATACTATTTTTTGCTTGATAAATAGTAACTTTTGCACTTATAAGATAATGAAAAAATATCTCTCGTCTTTTGGGTGTTTTGATATAGAGTATGCCTTTGCGAGAGAGATAGGAGTTTTCTTGAAAATGAACTGTATAGGAGGAGGGGAGTTGGTCCATATATACATTTGGTTCTACTGAGATATTCTGAATCGTAATACTACTATATTTTGTTTTGTAAAGTTTTTTGATTTGTGCAATAATTTTGCTTCTGTTTATGGGACTTTGTTTTGTAAATTGGATATAACCTCTATGTCTAGAGATATACTCTTTGTATCCATTTTTTTTTAATAATTGAATAAGTTTTTTTGATTTGACTCTGAGGATATGTCTATCTTTTTCAAGCGAAAAAAGCTTTTTATCATCTGTCTTAGCATTGGGAATAATATCTGAAAGCATTACAAAATCATGGTTGATAAAATATTCATTTTGTAAGATATTTTGTGAATATAGGCAAGAAGCAAAAAGAGAGAAGAGAAGAGTTGTTTTTATCAGCATGTTGTTTTTCTCTAATGAATGGAATTCTTCTGTTTTAGAGAATTATAACATAAATTATATTTTTTGAGTTCAGCTTCACTTGGAGATAAAAATGTTAGAATTCTAAAAATAAAAAGAAAGTGAGAATTTTATGCAAATCATAGAAACAACAGATGCTTTTAAAGCACTTATAGAAGAAATTAAAACAACAACTCCAAACTATAAAGACCCTTTGGCTTTTGGTATAGCTAGAGTTGATTTAGGCCAATTAAATGTAGAAAAATCACTTCAAGCTACCTATCCTGTGGTAAATTGGGATGAAAATTTTGGAAGTGCAGCTATTTTTATCCGTGCTTTGGAAGAACAGGGTATTGCAGTAGATTTTTCTAAAAATGAGGTGGTATGTAATATCAATTTACAATTTTTAAAAGATTGTCTTAATGCTTTTACACCATATTCAGATGAAGCCCATGGAGATGCTCATAAAAATATTCAAGTTGTTGCAGCACTCTATTCTCAAATTATTAAAAGTGGTTCATTAGAGGGTGAATTTAAAGTATGTTTTATTTTTGAAGATGCACCACTTGAATCAGTAGAAGCAACTTATTTAAAACTCTATGCAATTTCACTTGCAAAAGTTGGGCTTCGTGAAATTAATCTTAATGGTGCATTTGGTGCACTTCCAAATGTTGCATGGTCAAATGGTAAGCCTATTGAGCTTGATTATCTCCGTGAGTTTGAAATTGAACTCAAACTCGCAAATGAGTATCCACATATTGATTTTATAGACAAATTTCCACGATTTTTACAACATATTATTCCAGCAGACAATACGCGTATTTTGGAGACAAGTAAAGTCCGTTTTGGTGCACAATTAGCGGCAGGAACAACAGTAATGCCAGGTGCTTCATATATCAATTTTAATGCAGGAACTACTGGCTCTGTAATGGTTGAAGGACGCATCTCCTCTTCTGCTATTGTTGGTGAAGGTTCAGATATTGGTGGTGGTGCCTCTATTTTGGGTGTCCTTTCAGGAACAGATGGTAACCCTATAACAATTGGTAGAAACTGCCTTTTAGGTGCAAACTCTGTTTGTGGTATTCCTCTTGGTGATGGTTGTATTATTGATGCTGGTATTGCAATACTTGAAGGGACAAAAATTGCTATTGCACCAGAACAATTAATAAAAATCATGGATGTCAATACAAATATGAAAATGGAAGGTGAAATCTTTAAAGGCAAACAACTTGCAGGATTATATGGTATTCACTATAGACAAAACTCACTTACAGGGGAGATTACTGCATCACGATCAACAAGAGAGATAAAACTAAATGCGGAGTTACACTAATCTATTAGTGATATAAATAGTTCGAGAGAAGGGGGGGGTAAGGCATACAATAAGCCGAGTTTTGTAGTGATGATAATTAATCTACTGCATAATTCGCATTATGCCTCTAGCGAAACAATAGCTTGGTAAGACGCTAACCATCTGTTTCTTGCTGCCATGTTGGGTTTACAAGCTCTTTGTATTGCTACAAAAACTGGTGGTCTCTTACACCACCCTTTCACCTTTACCACATAAGTGGCAGTCTACTCTCTGTTGCACTTTCCCTCGTATTACTACGGCCATTTGTTAAATGGAACACTGTCTTACAGCAGCTCGGACTTTCCTCTTGAAATTATCAAGTTATCATCTTGTATGCCTTGAATAGAAGTATAACAATAATAGAATAAAAAAGCAACATTTATCTATTCATAATTTTCTAAATGCTATTATTAATCTTTACAAAAAGGATTGAAAAAATGATAAAAAGATGTCTATTTCCTGCTGCTGGGTATGGCACAAGATTTTTGCCAGCTACAAAAGCGATGCCAAAAGAGATGCTGCCTATTTTGACAAAACCACTTATTCAATATGGAGTGGAAGAGGCGTATGAGGCTGGATGCACTATTATGGCAACGATTACAGGTCGTGGAAAGCGTGCTATTACTGACCATTTTGATATAAGTTATGAGCTTGAACATCAAATAAAAGGGACTGCAAAAGAGAGCCTTTTAACAGAGATTCGTGCGTTAATTGAGAAATGCACTTTTACCTATACTCGCCAAAATGAGATGAAAGGTCTTGGCGATGCTATTTATAAGGGGAAAGTATTGGTAGGTGATAGTGCCCCTTTTGCAGTAATTCTTGCTGATGATTTATGTGTCAATCCTGATGGGGATGGTGTTTTAAAGCAGATGGTAAAACTCTATGAGAAGTATAAATGCTCTATTGTTGCTATTATGGAAGTGCCAGAAGATAAGGTGAGTAGTTATGGTGTTATCTCTGGAAAAGAGATAGAGGAGGGTATTTTTATGATTGATACTATGGTTGAAAAACCAGATGTTGATAAAGCACCTTCAAATCTTGCTATTATTGGGCGTTACATTCTTACTCCTGATATTTTTGAAATGATAAAAAACACAAAACCAGGTAAGGGTGGAGAGATTCAGATTACTGATGCACTGATGACGCAAGCAAAAAAAGGTATGGTTCTTGGATATAAATTCAAAGGAAAACGATTTGATTGTGGCTCTTTGGATGGATTTGTAGAGGCTACAAACTACTTCTATAATATAGAAAAAGAGAAATAGAGCTCTTTTGATAACCCTATTTTGGAAGTCCAAATTTTTGGGTTATCAATTCTCCCTCTTCATTAAAAAAGAGAT
>FPHH01000137.1_pt1 | contig 30173 bp, 27 predicted proteins | sample 1057331 | NCBI WGS metagenome assembly FPHH01 (sample SAMEA4473311, study PRJEB15554) | hydrothermal vent metagenome | biome: marine basaltic hydrothermal vent biome; feature: marine hydrothermal vent; material: water | place: Pacific Ocean | collected 2011-06-14/2011-07-23 | depth 1155 m
GATGATAAAGCAAACAAAGAGAGAACAATAAACAAACAGACAGATATCTGTCCCATCCTCTCTACTGATGAAGATTTTGAGCTTGATGCGTTGCTTCGTTGGCAACTTGAAAAGGTTGGTGTGCGTGATGTAAAAGAGATTTATGCACATGAATTAAGTTTTTATGATAGACAAAAGGCTGGATTTGTAGGGCTTCGAGATGATTTTATAGCAAGTGCTAGGCTTGATAATTTGCTGAGTTGTTATACGGGAATGTTGAGTATATGTAGTATTTCTGAAGAGAAACCTATGCTCTTTATTGCTAGTGACCATGAAGAGGTTGGGAGTGATTCTACAACTGGAGCAGGGGGGAGCTTTTTGGAGAGTACGCTCAAGCGAATGGTTCCAGATTTTGAAGAGTATGTGAAAATGGTGCGAAGCTCTTTGATGATAAGTGCCGATAATGCACATGCAATTCATCCGAATTACCCTTCAAAACATGATGCAAATCACGCACCGTATATTAATAGAGGCGTTGTAATAAAAGTAAATGCAAACCAGCGTTACGCTTCAAACTCTGAGACTATTGCTAAGTTTATGAAAAACGCTCAAGAGTTGGAGTTACCATTACAGCAATTTGTAACGCGTAGTGATATGGGATGTGGCTCTACCATCGGTCCTATTACTGCTACGCGTATAGGTGTAGATACCATAGATATTGGACTTCCTACTTATGCTATGCACTCTATTAGAGAGGTGGCAGGGAGTGATGATGCCCACGCACTTTACAAAATTTTAGTCGGATTTCAACTTTAGATGCCAGCAATTACAGCAGAAGAGCTTAATCTTCTCATAGAGCAGACCTATAAGGTAGAAAATGAGTTTAATGAGCTAAAAAGTTCGTATGCAAATCTTCAGGACACCGTTGAAAAGCTTATTGAGTTTTTGCCAAATGCCATCTGGATACTCAATAGTGATAATAGTGTTTTTGTGCAAAACTCTTATGCAAGAGAACTCCATGAATTGCTTCAAGAGTTGGAGTATAGAGATGAAGATTATGAGATTCAGTTTCATAAACGCTCCTATCTTGTGAAGAGTTCGACCTACAAAGATAAAGTGATGCTGAGTGTAACAGATATAACCGACCAAAAACGAAAAGAGAATTTGGCAACAATGGGGCAGATGGCAGCACACCTCTCTCATGAGATACGCAATCCTATAGGCTCTATTTCTTTGTTAAGCTCCACTCTAAAAAAGAGGGTGATTCCTAAAAATGTGCCTATTGTAGAAGAGATACAAAAATCTGTAAGTAGAATTGATAGAATAATCAAAGCAACGCTGATGTTTTCAAAAGGGGTAATAGCAAAAAAAGAGCAGTTCTTGTGGAGTGAGTTACGCGAATCAATTGATATGTCTATAAAATATTATGACTACTCAAAAGAGATAGAGTTTCTCTTTCCAGAGGAAGATTTTATGCTTAATGCCGACAAAGATTTACTTGAGATGCTCTTCTCTAATTTGATTATAAATGCGATAGATGCGATTGAAGCAGATGATGATAGTGATGCAGGGAGAGTAGAGATAGAACACATCTCTAAAGGAAGGCGACATCTCTTTCATATATTTGATACAGGTGTCGAAATAGAGAATAAAGAAGCACTTTTTGAGGCATTTAAAAGCACTAAAATAAAAGGAAATGGACTCGGCCTTATACTCTCGCGTCAAATAGCACAAGCACATGACGGCGATGTCTTTTTATGTGATAAAGAGAGAAAATGTTTTGAGATAGAGCTGTATATTTAACTATAGCAAGTTATTTATAGCACTTTGTTAGCTTAATTTTATTACAATATCCTTTTATTATTAAAAGGAATAAAATGAAAACACTCTTATCCTTTGTTGGATCGATGAAATCTATGGTGGTTTTGATGCTTATTTTTGCATTTGCTATTGGATATGCAACTATAGTTGAAAATGACTATGGAACCATGACGGCAAAAGCAGAAATTTATAATGCACAATGGTTTAATGTTCTTTTGGGACTTTTAGCGATAAATCTAGTTTATAATATTATACATTTTAAAATGTATAAAGTGCAAAAAGCTCCTATATTTATATTTCATGTCGCTTTTTTAGTTATTTTATTTGGTGCTGCTGTTACTAGATATATGGGTTATGAAGGGATTATGCATATTAGAAATGGTATGATTGCCTCCTCTATGATGAGCTCAGACCCATACTTTAATGTAGAAGCAAAAGTAGGGAATAAGGTTGCATCTTATTCTAAAATTGCTTACCTCTCTAAGCGTTCGCATAACGACCTAGAGGCCTCTTTGGATGTGGCAGGAAAAGATGTAGATGTAGAGTTGAAGCAGTATATTCCAAATGCCATCACTTCGATAGTAGAAGACCCTAAAGGTTCTGAAATGTTAAGTTTGATGGTAACTGGTGGAGGAAGAGGAAAGCCTGTAGCATTAGATAGAGGTAATTACTATAATGCTGGAAACTTTATTTTAGACTTTGAATCTGGTAAAACATTTGCAAAACCTACAATCTCTCTATATTTACAAAACAACAAACTCTATATGAAACATAATATGCCGTTGTCCTATTTGAAAATGGCAGATAGATCAAAAGGGGAGTTGGCTCCAAATGATAAAGAGGTGTTTAACAAAAGAACTCTTTATACTACAAAATTTGGTAGTTTTGTATTGCGTAAATATTTGCCACATGCTGTGAAAAAGGTAATTACAAATCCTAATGCGAAATTAAGAAGTTCAGGTCTTGGACTTTTGCGTTTTTCAGTCGATGTTGATGGCAAAAAGAGAGATCTTTCAGTCTATTTTAGAGATGGTGTAGAGGGTGATGCTTCACATGTTAATATTGATGGTGTGGATGTTTATATCTCTTTTGGTGCAAAAGAGATAAAAATTCCTTTTCAAGTGAAACTCCTTAAATTTCAACTCGACAGATACCCAGGTTCTATGAGTCCTGCATCGTATGCAAGTGAGGTTGAGGTGATAGATAAAGCAAATAATTTTCATGAAAAATATAGGATTTATATGAATCATGTTTTAGAGTATAGAGGTTATAGATTTTTCCAATCTTCTTATGATATGGATGAAGGAGGCACTGTGTTATCAGTCAATCACGACCCTGGAACAGTTCCAACATATATTGGGTATGCACTTTTAGCTCTTGGAATGTTTTGGGCACTCTTTTCAAAAAAATTTAGATTTGCTCGTCTTTCAAAAAAAGCAAAAGATGCGGCAAAAGCCAAAGCAGTTCCTGCACTGCTTGCTATGGGAGTCTTATTGAGTATGACGCCATCTGTGCATGCAGAGAGTTTAGATCCATCTATTAAAACAATACTCTCTTTTGATAAAGCACATACGAAAAAGTTTTCTCAATTAATTGTGCAAGATATGAAAGGGCGAATGAAACCGATAGATACACTTGCTCTTGAGGTGCTTGCAAAGATTCACAGAAGTGCGACTCTGAAAGTGGCGAATAAAGAACTGAGTGCCGATCAGGTGCTATTAGGTATGATGATGCGTCCTGATATTTATAGAGATATAAAGCTTATAAGAACAGGTAATGAGCATATTAATAAGATATTGGGTATTGCAAAAGATGCGAAATATGCCTCTTTTGCACAATTTTTTCAAAATCCTGACAATACAAGTGGCTATAAGCTTATGAACTTGGTGGATGAAGCATCAAGAAAAGCTCCAAAAGATAGAGATAGACTTGATAAAGCAGCACTAAAAATTGATGAAAAAGTGAATGTTGTTTATATGGTATTTACAGGTTCATTACTGAGAATCTGGCCAAAACCAAATGATGTTAATAACAAATGGTATGCAACCATAGAAGCATTGAAAAAGTTTTCACCGCAAAATAGTGAGCGTGTAAGAGCACTTGCTGTGAATTATTTTAGCTCTGTAGATGCATCACTAAAGAGTGGTAATTGGTCTAAAAGCAATGAAGCAGTTGATAAAATTGTAGCATATCAGAAAAAATATGGTGCAGCTGTTTATCCAAAAGCAAATAAAATAAAAGCAGAAATCTTTTATAATCATTCAAATATTTTTGAAATTCTTTGGCCTCTCTATTTTATTGTTGGTTTTGTATTGCTTATACTTAGTTTTATCAAAATTTTAAAACCACGCTTTAAAATGGCATTTATTACAAAATCTGCTCTAGGACTTTTAGGACTTTTCTTTATTGCACATACTTTAGGGCTTGCTCTTCGTTGGTATATCTCTGGGCATGCACCTTGGTCAAATGGTTTTGAGTCTATGACCTATATCGCTTGGGCAACGGTTTTGGCTGGTTTTATCTTCTCAAAACAGTCGCCAATTACACTTGCTTCTACATCTATCTTAGCAGGTTTGATTTTGTTTGTGGCACATTTGAGTTGGATGAATCCTCAAATCACAAACCTTGTGCCTGTGCTTAACTCCTATTGGTTGAGTATTCATGTCTCTATGATTACTGCTAGTTATGGCTTTTTGGCTCTTGGTGCTCTGCTTGGATTTATTACGCTTCTGCTCTTTATCGCAAAAAATGAGAAGAATGAGAAACAGATTTCTCTCTCTATAAAAGAGCTCAATGCAATCAATGAAATGAGTCTGATGATAGGGCTTGCAATGCTTACAGTTGGAAACTTTCTTGGTGGTGTTTGGGCAAATGAGTCTTGGGGTAGATACTGGAGCTGGGATCCAAAAGAGACTTGGGCACTTGTAACTATTATTGTCTATGCTGTTGTATTGCATTTACGATTTATCAAATCTATCTATAATGATTTTAACTATAGTGTTATCTCTTTAATGGCATTTACATCTGTGCTTATGACATATTTTGGAGTCAATTACTACCTTGCTGGTATGCACTCTTATGCGAAAGGCGACCCAGTTCCTATTCCTGATTTTGTTCCTATTAGTTATGCAATTGTATTTGTCATTATTATATTTGCATTTAGAAATAGAAAGTTAGCATAGGATAGATATGGAGTTTAGAGGTTTTTCACCAAAGGTTTTACCTTTTTTAGACTCTATCCGTCGTAATAATAACAAAGTATGGTTTGAAGCTCACAAAAGTGAGTATGAAAATCTTATTCTTGCCCCATCTCGTGCTTTTGTAGTAGAGATGGGCGAACATCTTCAAGCGTTAGAACCTACCATAAACGCAGAACCAAAAATCAATAAATCACTCTATAGAATTTACAGAGATACCCGTAGAATGGGTGCAAACAAAGAGCCAATAAAGTCTCGTATAGGGGTGATATTTTGGCAAGGAAGTGGCAAACGGATGCAAAGTTCCTCCTTTTATATGCACTTCTCCCCAGATGAACTCTATGTTGCCGTAGGTGTGCGATGGTTTGAAAAACCGATGCTTGATGCCTTTCGTGAATATATAAAAGATGATGCAAAGCGTCAAGAACTTGCAGATATTTTGAGTAAAATTAAAGGGATGGGCAAAGGTTACACACATCTTGAAAAGGGCTACAAACGCTATCCAAAAGGTTTTGATAAAGAGATGCCAAATGCAGACCTCTCTCTTTATAAAGGTATGGCAACATATAAGCTTTTGGATCCACATTTAATAGAGAATGGAGAAGCACTGATTGAAACGCTTTATGAGATATATGAAGATATGCACCCTTTGCAACAGTTTATGTATGCAGTGAGTTTGAGGATAAAAAGAGATGCCTAATATTTTTGAATATGAGTTACCAAATCTTGATGATGAAAATTTTACGACACTCTTGCAAAATTCAAATGTAGAGATAAAACGCATAGTGAGTAATACGCTTCAAACGCCACAGGAGTTTTTAGATAAAGATAAAGATGAGTGGGTGGTTGTTTTAAAGGGGTGTGCAAAACTTGAGATGGATGGAGTGATACATAAATTAAAAGCAGGAGATACTCTGTTTATTCCTGCAAATACAAAACACAAATTGCTCAAAACAAAAAAAGTGGTCGTATGGCTGGCAGTCTATATCAAAAAAGAGGAAAGTAATTGAAAAAAGAGGCGATAGTTCTTCTCAATATGGGAGGACCAAATAATCTTCATGAAGTGGAGATGTTTTTGAAAAATATGTTTGCAGATAAAAATATATTGACGATGAAGAGTAATCTGCTTCGTAAGTTGGTTGGGGGGCTTATAGTCTTTAATCGTGCTGAGTCTTCACAGGAGATTTATAGAGAATTAGGGGGTAAATCACCTATAGTGGGGCATACAAAAAAACTTGTGGCAAAACTCCAAAAGAGGCTTGGAGAAAAGTGTATAGTTGATTTTGCGATGCGTTATACACCTCCTTTTGCAACGGAAGTTATAGAGAGACTCAATAGTGAAGAGGTAGATACAATTTATCTTATTCCTCTCTATCCTCAATACTCTACAACCACTACAAAATCTTCACTAGAGGATTTTGAAGAGGCATACCACAAAAGTGGTGGCACAGCTTTGCTTGTTGAGATAAAACATTTTTTTCAAAATAGGAGTTACAATAGAGCTATTATTGAAAGTATTAAAAAGAGTATGGGAGAGGATGCCTATTGTGATTTTGATATTATCTTCTCGGCACATGGACTTCCAAAAAAGATAGTAGATGCAGGGGATGTCTATGAGAAGCATATCAATAGGCATGTTGCAATACTTAAAGAGATGATGCAAGAGGAGGGGATGGCATTTCATAATGTGCATTTGGCATACCAGTCCAAAGTAGGGCGTATGGAGTGGCTGACACCATCGCTTGAAGAGAAGTTGAAAACTATACGCAATCGAGGGGTTGTTATTTTTCCTATTGCCTTTACTATAGATAATTCGGAGACTGATTTTGAGCTTGGTGTGGAGTATAGAGCAATAGCTAAAGAGCTAGGATTTAAAGAGTATCGAGTCTGCTCGTGTCCAAATGATAGTGAGCTTTTTGTAGATGCGATTATTGAACTCTATAAGAAGATGCAGTCATGAAAAAGATAGTTATATTTGATATGGATGGGACGCTGATTGATTCCAAAAAAGATATAACAATCTCCATAAATTATGTAAGAGCAAAAAATCATAATCTTCCTCCTTTAGATGAAGCCTTTGTTGTCAAAGTGATTAATATGCAAAAGAGAAATCTTGCAGAACTTTTTTATCATACAAAAATCTATGAGACGAGAGATAGGGAGCTTTTTGAAGCACATTATAAAGAGCAATGTATTCAAAATCCTTATCTCTATGAGGGTATTTTAGAACTACTTATAGCATTAAAAAAAGAGGGTGTATTACTCTCTGTTGCTACCAATGCTCCGACAATTTTTGCACAAACTATGCTTTTGCATTTAGGTATTGCTAAATTTTTTGATTGTATTGTAGGTGCAGATAAAGTAGAAGCTTCAAAACCACATCCTGCTATGCTTAACTATATATTAAATAGTTATAATTATGATGCTCTAAATGATGATGCATGGATGGTTGGAGATAATTCAAAAGATATGCAAAGTGCTACAAATGCAGGGATAAAATCAATTTTTGCAATATGGGGTTTCTCCTCTTCAGGGGAGTATGAGAGTGTGGTAAAATATCCAAAAGAGGTATTAGAGTATGTTTGATAGTGATTTGCTGATTGCATTTAGTATTATGGGAGTGCTTTTTTTAAGGCAAATTGCTATTTTAAAAGAGCCAAATAAGATAGATTATGCACCTCTTTTGCTTGGTATAGGAGTAGTGAGTTCTATTATTCATTTCATCATTCATCCACATAGTGAGGATATCTTATTATTGAGTAGAGAATCACTTGTTCCATTTCTTGTTGCACTAATTTTATATCTTATTCTCAATACTTTACAGCAAATGCAACGCTCCTTAGAGTCAAAAGAAGAGGAGCTATTGAGTAGACTCTTGGTGCAGGAGATTAGTCAGCTTAAAAGATTTATCTTAGATCTTGAAGAGAGAATGAATAAGGCTCAGAGTCAAACAGTGCAAACTCAGAGAGAAGTCAGAGAGAAGTTTGTGGAGGATATTGGAATACTTAGTAGTATTGAAGCAAATCAAAAGAGATTTTTGGAGCAATTTTTGCAACTCGAGCAGTGGAATGAGGATGTTAAAAATTTATTACGATATTTTAGTGAGGAGCAACTGCCAAAACTTGATGAGGTTGTCAATAGGCATATTAATATTTTTCGTGTTTCTGAACAAGACCACTATAATAGAATTCAAGAACTTCTTAAAAAAGCTATTGAGAGTAGATTTGACATATCGGATGATTTGCATAGTGTAGAGAAAAAATTAGATACTATTATGGCATTAAAAACAACTATTACAGAAAAAATAGTGGCTGCGACTACGCAAGAGTTGTCCTCAGTGATGAAAGAGTTTGAGAAAGAGTTACTGCTCTTAAGATCAAATGTTGCTCTTGTTGCAACCTCTCTGCACGAAAGTGAAGCTGTGATAGGAGATATCCGAAGAGAGAGTGAGCAAGTGATGCAAAAGATAATAGTTACAGAAAAAAGCTTAGAGAAGGTAGAAGAGCTCAAAAGAGTATTAGATAGTGTAGAGCATATTCAATCTGACTATACAGAGGCAGAGCTAAAATTACACTTTCTTACCAAAGAGCTGCAAATGGAGTTGAAAAATGAGTTAGAGACAATAGATAATAAGTTTGATAGCCTCTCTCAAGAACTTTGTGAAAAAATAGATACTTCTCTTGAAAATCTTCAAAAGCATTACCATACTATTGGTGAAGATGTTACACAAAAAGCAAATTTATTGGCAAAGCAAGCAATTATACAGAAGGGGTATTCTGATATAGAGCAGTAAGTATATCTAGCTATTATATATAAAATTATTCTATATTATGATATAAAAAAATCTTATATTTTTAATCTCTGATTAAATATTAAAGTGATAAAATCGTTCAATAACTTTTAAGGATGATTTATGAAAAGAAGAGATTTTTTTAAAACTTCTATTGCGGCATCAGCAGCAGTGCTGGGTGCTACAACTTTAACTGCAGGTGAAACACACCAGCCAAATGAGAGTAGAAAAATATCAAAGTATGCTTTTCCTGAAAAGCGACCAATGATTACATATTCCGATAGACCTCCACTTTTGGAAGCACCACTCTCTACTTTTACACAGGAATTTACTCCAAATGATGAATTTTTTGTGCGTTGGCATTTTCCAGATATTCCTACATATCTTGACCCAGATACATATACTATTAGTATTAATGGTTTTGTCAAAAGAGAGCTAAAACTTACTCTTAAAGAGCTCAAAAATGATTTTGAGCAGGTTGAGATAAATGCAGTTGTGCAGTGTGGTGGGAATAGCCGTTCCTCTTTTACTCCGATGCCTGGTGGAATCCAGTGGGGCAGTGGTGCCATGGGATGTGCAAAATGGAAAGGTGTGCGTCTTAAAGATATTTTAGATAGAGCAGGTCTTTTAGATGGTGCAAAATGGCTAGGATTTAATGGTCTTGAAAAACCAGCTTATGATAAAACTCCAAGCTTTGTAAGAGAGCTAGAACTTGATGAACTTAACGATCATGTTATTGTTGCATACCAAATGAATGGGGAAGATTTACCATATCTTAATGGATATCCTGTGCGTTTAGTTGTTGCTGGATACTACTCGGATAGTTGGATAAAAATGCTTAGTAATATTACTGTAATGGACAAATATAAACATCTCTTTTTTATGGATAAGGGATATAGAATTGCAGATAATGCAACAGAGAGCGAAACGCCAGAACATAAAGCGAAAAAAACAAAACCAATTACTATGATGAATGTAAAATCAGTTATTGGCTATCCTGAAGATGGTGCAAAAATTTACCATAATTCAGAAGTTGTTGTGCGTGGTGTTGCATGGGATGGTGGCTATGGTATTAAAAAGGTATTAATCTCTCTTGATAAGGGTAAAACTTGGCAAGAGGCACAACTCAAAGAAGATAATGGAAGATATGCATACCGTGCATATAGATTTGGATTTAAACCAACAAAATATGGCAAAGTTACTATTATGGCAAAAGCTATCAATTTATTGGGTGAAGAGCAACCATTTTCAAAAGATATTGGTTGGAATCGTGGAGGATACAAATATAATGGTATCCATGAAATAAATGTAGAAGTAGTGTAAGGATTAAAAGATGAAAAAAGTAGTATTAGTAACAGCATTATCTATAAGTGCACTTTTTGCACAGGTGAAAAGTAATATAGAGGTTCCCTATATCGCATATAAAATGAAACAGGCACCAGGAGTTGATACTGTTCAAGCAAATTGTTTGATGTGTCATTCATTTGGGTATGTTTTAAATCAAGGAGCACATCCAAGAGAATTTTGGCATGAAAAAGTTCAGAAGATGATAAAAGCATTTAAGGCACCTATTAGTAAGAAAGATGCAAAAATCATTGAAGATTATCTTTCAACGAACTATAGCAAATAGAGAGAAGAGCAACTGCTCTTCTCTTAAGATTTTTAATCCTTCTTCTTGCTCTTTAATACAAAATAGAATATCCCACCAATGATAAGCATAATGACTATTCTAACTGTCAGTGTCGTTAAATTTTCTGAGCCATTCATTTTTTATCCCTTATTTCATAAAACGGATTGAAAAATCCGCATTAGACATGGTAGTTTGGTGCTTCTTGTGTGATGATTACATCATGGACATGAGACTCTTTAAGTCCTGCAGATGTGATTTCAACAAATTCTGATTTATCCCAAAATGATTCTATGCTTTCACTACCACAGTAGCCCATAGAGGAGCGAAGACCACCCATCATTTGATGCACAATACCAGCAATAGAACCTCTAAAAGGGACACGACCTTCGATTCCTTCTGGCACAAGTTTGTCAGAAGCTGTTCCCTCTTGAAAATATCTATCTGTGCTTCCTTTTTGCATAGCTCCGATACTACCCATACCACGGTATGATTTGTATTGACGCCCTTGGAACATAATAGTCTCACCTGGTGACTCTTCAGTCCCCGCAAGCAAAGAACCGGCCATAACACAGCTAGCACCAACTGCAAGTGCTTTTGCTATATCCCCAGAGTATTTAATTCCACCATCTGCAATAACAGGCACACCATGTTTTCGTGCTGCTCCTGCACACTCATCAATAGCAGAAATTTGAGGCACACCTACACCAGCAACTATTCTTGTGGTGCAGATTGATCCTGGTCCAATACCTACTTTGACTGCATCAACACCTGCTTCAATAAGTGCTTCTGTTGCCTCTGCTGTGGCAATATTACCAGCAATAACATCCACTTCAAGTGTTGCTTTAATCTCTTTTACAGTATCTATAATTCCTTTAGAGTGTCCATGTGCTGAGTCAAGAACAAGAACATCAACGCCAGCTTCAACAAGTGCTTTTGCTCTATCCATCTGTCCTACACCAATAGCTGCACCAACAACAAGACGACCAAAAGCATCTTTGTTTGAATTAGGATATTCTATGCGTTTTTTGATATCTTTAATAGTCACAAGACCCTTTAAAAAACCTTCATCATCGATAATAGGAAGTTTTTCAATTTTGTTTTTGTGCATTATATCTGCTGCATCATCAAGACTAATGCCTTTTGAAGCAGTAATAAGAGGCATTTTTGTCATCACTTCATCTGTGCGTTTACTCATATCTTTTTCAAATCTCATATCACGATTTGTGAGAATACCAAGTAGTTTGTTATGTTGATCAACAACAGGAACACCAGAAATTTTGAACTCATTCATAAGCTCTTCTGCATCGGCAAGTGTCGCATCTGGATAGACATAGATAGGGTCGATAATAATACCACTTTCAGATTTTTTAACTTTTTTAACCTGTTGGCACTGTGTTTCAATATCCATATTTTTATGAATAATTCCTATGCCACCAAGTCTTGCCATTGCAATAGCTGCACGGTATTCTGTTACAGTATCCATGGCAGCAGATACCATAGGAATTTTAAGGCTGATATTGCGAGTAAGTTTTGTCTCAAGTGAGACCTCTTTTGGTAATACTTCAGAATATTGTGGTACTAAAAGTACATCTTCAAATGTAAGGGCGCGTTTGCGAATTCTCATGGTTATCCTTTTGCAATAGCTGTTTAAAATTTTTGCATTATACCTCTATTGTGCTAAAAAAAAGGTAAAACGCAAAAAAACTACTGAAGAATAGTATAGGGAATATTCTTTTCATTGAGTTTTTCTTCAAAGAGTTTAAAATAGTCTAAAACATCTTCTCTTTTTTCTCCAGAGAGCGAGAGTTCTACATTTGGCATGTTATCAATGAAAATAGGTAAGGAGGAGAGCTCAATATGTGATGGTATCTGCTCCATTATAGAAATAAGGGTATTTTCACTTGTTTTTGCTAATAGTGTGTATCTATAGCTCTCTTTTTTCTGTGAAAAATATTTTTTTATCACTTCGCAAATCATAGGGTGTGCCATGGAGGGAAAACCTGGAACAAAAAAATATCTCTTGTCCAACGCAAATCCTGACATGTTATTTACAGGATTTTTTAAAAGTTCTGCATTTGGAGGCAGATCTGCCATATGAATTCTATAGGGATAGGCATCTTCTGCAAATCTATCAATAATATCTTGCTTGAATTGTGCATTTGTTACAACTTTTGATTCTCTAAAAATTTCAGAGGCAATTTCGCGTGTCAAATCATCTGGTGTAGCACCAATACCACCAAAAGAGAACATCACTGCATTTGCATCGTTTTTAATCATATTATATGTGCGTTTCATAAGCTCTTTATCATCTTTAATGGTAAAGGATGCAAAGAGTGTATGCCCATATTTTGCCAACTCTGTTTGCAAAAATGCAAAATGTTTATCTACTCTGCGTCCATTAAGTATCTCTGTGCCAATAATCACTGCATAAAAATTCACTATTTTTAATCTCCCCAATTTAATTTTTCTTTTAGCACATCAAAGTAATTAAACTCCTCTCTATGGATAAGCTTTACTCTTTTTTCTGCTAGTTGTATATGTATGCTTTCTCCCTGCACGAGTTCATGTTTATCTTGCCCATCTATAATAATAAGTGCTTTATCTCTAGGTGTTTTCATCTCAATAGAAAACTCCCCAGGTAAAACAACAGGTCGTTGTGTCAAAGAGTGTGGGCAAATTGGCGTAAGTGCAAAGACATTTGTCAATGGAAAAAGAACAGGACCTCCAGCTGAGAGGTTATATGCTGTTGAACCTGTTGGTGTAGCGACGATGACTCCATCACCATAGTAGGTATTAAAAGCTTTTGAATCGACAAGTGTCTCGACATGAATCATATTGGAGACAGAAGGGCGTGTTAGCACAATATCATTAAAGGCATAGATAGAGACATCTTTACCATTTTGTCGGAAAGTTGCTTCTAAAATAGCACGCTCATCCACTCTATAATTACCCTCTACCAATTTTATGACAAACTGCTCTAATTCATCAAAATTTATATCTGCCAAAAATCCTAAAGAGCCAGCATAAATCCCAAAAATAGGAATATCATACTTAAAAGAGCGACGCACAGCAGAGATAAGTGTGCCATCTCCTCCGAGCGTTACTATGGCATCGGAATTTTTGCATAATATCTCAAACTCCATCCCCATAATACCAATCATACCACCACTAATACTATCTAAAATGACTTCTATACCATACTTATTAAAAATCTTCTCTAAAATATAGTAGTATTCCTTGAGTTCAGGAGTGGATGGGCGTAAAACTACCCCCACTTTTTCTATTGTTTTTGCTTTCAAATCTGCTCATCTTATGAATAATTTTGTCAATTATACTATATTTTGCTATAATCGCGAAAATTATTTATTATAGGACTCTATATTTTGAGAACTCATTACTGTACAGATTTAAACGAAACGAATGTTGGAGAAGATGTTGTTCTAACTGGTTGGGCGAATAACTATCGTGACCATGGTGGAATTATTTTCATAGATTTGCGTGACAAAACTGGTTTGATCCAGCTTACTTGTGACCCTGAAGACTCCCAAGAGGCACATAAAATAGCAAATAGTGTGCGTGATGAGTATGTGCTTATCGCAAAAGGGAAGGTGCGTCTTCGTGGTGAAGGTCTTGCAAATCCACGCCTAAAAACAGGTGCTATTGAGATTGTTGTCAATGAGCTTATTATTGAAAACAAGTCGGCTCCTGTCCCTTTTGTCATCGGTGATAAAAATGTTGGAGAAGAGACACGCCTAAAGTATCGCTACTTAGAGCTTCGCGACCCTGAAGTTTTTGAAGTATTTCGTTTGCGTTCAAAAGCAGCAATAGCAGCAAGAAATGTGCTTGATGCAAATGGATTTTTGGAGGTTGAGACACCAATTTTAACAAAATCTACTCCAGAGGGAGCAAGAGATTATCTTGTCCCTTCTCGTGTGCATAATGGCGAATTTTACGCATTGCCACAATCTCCACAACTCTTTAAACAACTGCTTATGGTTGGAGGATTTGATAGATATTTCCAAATTGCAAAATGTTTCCGTGATGAAGATTTGCGTGCCGACAGACAACCTGAATTTACTCAGATAGATGTCGAAATGAGTTTTTGTAACCAAGAAGATGTTATAAAAGTAGCAGAAGATTTACTTGAGGGTATGTTTAAAGCTTGTGGTGTCGATATTAAACCACCATTTAATAGAATCACTTATAAAGAGGCAATGGAGAAGTATGGTTCGGACAAACCAGACCTTCGTTATGGTCTTGAGATGGTGGATGTTATTGATATTTTTGAGCGATGTGATAATGAAATTTTTACAACTATTGCAAAACAACCACACAAAAATCGTATTAAAGCCCTCAAAGTTCCAGGTGCTGATTTAGTCTTCTCAAAACGAGAGATGAAAAGTTTTGAAGAGTTTGTTCGTAAATTTGGCGCACATGGTCTTGGATACTTCCAAATGAAAGAGGATGGTCTTAAAGGTCCATTGACTAAATTTTTCCAAGAAGAGGATATTAACCTTCTGATAGAGAGACTTGATATGCAAGTTGGTGATGTTGTCTTCTTTGGTGCTGGTGAGAAAAAAACAGTATGGGATTATATGGGGCGTTTTAGAAACTTTATCGCTGAACATGAAAAAATGAACCTTATAGATGAAGATGCGTATGAGTTTGTATGGGTTGTTGATTTCCCTATGTTTGAGGTAGAAGATGGGCATGTAAAAGCACTCCATCATCCATTTACTCAACCAAAAGATACAGATAAAGATGATGTAGAGGAGATAGAATCTATTGCCTATGACATTGTGTTAAATGGAACTGAACTTGGTGGTGGTTCTATTCGTATTCATAAAGAAGAGGTGCAAGAGGAGATCTTTAAACTACTTGGTATTGAAGAGGAGGAGGCACAAGCAAAATTCGGTTTCTTGCTTGATGCACTTAAATTTGGTGCACCACCACATGGTGGTTTTGCTATAGGTTTTGATAGACTTATGATGATTATCTCTAAAAAAGCAAGTATCCGTGATGTTATTGCCTTCCCTAAAACACAAAAAGCAGCTTGTTTATTAACAGAAGCACCATCAGAAGTTGATAATACACAGCTTCGTGATTTACATATTAGATTGCGTGAGCAAGTAAAAGCATAATGAAAAAGTTATTTCTAATTATCGGAGCACCTGGCTCTGGTAAAACAACTGATGCAGAACTTATTGCAAAAGGGAATGAAAACATCTCTCACTTCTCAACAGGAGATATGCTTCGTGCCGAAGTAGCTTCAGGTAGTGAGCTTGGCAAAGAGATAGAGGGATATATCTCAAATGGTCTTATTGTTCCTATCAAAATTGCTATTACGACAATTACAAATGCTATTAAAAATGCATCTACAGATGTTATTATTTTAGATGGCTACCCTCGTAGTATTGAGCAAATGGATGCACTTGAGGCTTTTTTGGCAGAGGATAATTCAATTACACTTGCAAGTATTATAGAAGTAGCAGTAAGTGAAGAGACAGCTAGAGAGCGTGTTCTTGGGCGTGCGCGTGGTGCAGATGATAATGATGCAGTCTTTAATAATCGTATGCAAGTCTATCTTGAACCATTAGATGCTATTCGAGATTTTTATACAAAAAAAGGTCTTTTAAAAGTGATTTCTGGTGAGGGAAGCATTGAAGAGATAGTTGCTCAAATGCAAAGTTTTATAAACTCTAAAATCTAATCTTCTATTTGGTTGCATTTTAATGCAACCAAATAATCTACTACTTTTCAAGAGCTGAAACAATAGCCTCTTCAACCTCTTTAATATCTGCTGTTCCATCGACTCTAACATATTTGAGATGAGGATTTTTTGCAGCCTGTGCTTTGTAGTAATCTATTAAAGGTTCAGTCTGTTCATGATAAACTTTAAGTCTATCAAGCACGACACTCTCTTTATCATCATCTCGTTGCACTAAATCTTCACCAGTTATATCGTCTTTACCTGCAACTTTTGGTGGGTTATAAATAATATGATATGTTCTTCCACTTGCAAGATGCGCGCGTCTTCCACTCATTCTTTTTACTATCTCTTCATCAGGGACATCTATCTCAATGACGGCATCTATTGCAATACCTGCGTTTGTAACTGCATCTGCTTGAGGAAGTGTGCGAGGAAAACCATCTAAAAGATAACCATTTTTACAATCATCTTGTGCAATTCTATCTTTTACAAGTCCAATAATGATATCATCTGTTACCAGCTTACCAGCATCCATCGCCTCTTTTGCAAGTTTTCCCATTGGTGTTCCTGCTTTTATAGCAGCACGGAGCATATCCCCTGTTGATATTTGAGGAATGTTATATTTTTTTGTCAAAAATTGTGCCTGAGTTCCTTTTCCTGCACCGGGTGCACCTAGTAGTATTATTCTCATTTTTTCTCCTATTTTTGTAATTACTCTTCTACGAAACCAAAATCTTCTTCATCTTGCTCTTTTTGAGCAACCAAAATATCATTTACAAGCTCTTCTGCTTCTGCCTCATCCATATCGCCATTGGCAATATCTTCCAAAACATCTTCCAAGTCTGCTTTAAATTCACGAAGCTCTTCTATCTCTTCTTTAGCATCTTCTGTTGCTTCTTTACTTCCTGCTATCTCTTCAAAGATTTCATCAAGTCTATCTTTGATGTCAGGAATAACACTTTTTGTCAATAACTCTTCAAGTTTTGCAATTTGTGACATATTATCTGCCTTTTTAAATATTTATGCAATAATACTATAATTAAAATAAAAAGAGTAAATTATGAATTTTTATGCAGTAATTATTGGAACAGAAATACTAAATGGACGCAGAAATGATAAACATTTTGCATTTTTACAAGCAGAGTTAGAAAAATATGGGCATGAACTCTTCGCATCTTTTATTATAAAAGATGATAAAGAGCTGATGCGACGCACATACCGTATGATTAAAGAGGATGCAGATGCTGTTATGTTCTCTTTTGGTGGTATTGGCTCTACTCCAGATGATTTGACACGAGAAATTGCTTCTGAAATTTTTAGAGATGCACAAGTTGTCACAAATGAGCAATTCAAACAAGATATTATTGATAGATTTGCAGAAGATGCATATCCACATAGAATCCATATGGCAGATTTGCCTCCAAAGGCAGAACTTTTGAAAAACCCTGTAAATAATATGTCAGGTTTTTCTTTAGACGAGAGATATTTTTTCGTCCCTGGTTTTCCCTCTATGGCACACCCTATGATTCAAGAGGTCATAAAAAAACAATTTTCAGAGATAAAAAAGAGTTATCGATATACACTTATGGCAAAAACAAGTGAAAATACACTTATTTCTGTGATGCAACAGGTACCGTCACATATTGAACTCTCATCACTACCTATTTTCATTGACAATAAGCCAAATGTAGAACTTTCACTCTCAGGAGAAAAGAGAGAAGAGGTTTTACACTATTTTACACTCTTTGAAGATGCACTCAATCAAAAAGGTATATCTTATAAACTTATGCAATAATTGGAACTATTATTGCTTTTAACATTTCAAATTATATATAAAAGAAGTCAATATTGAAACCAAAAAATGAAGTAACAAGAAGTCTTATTATAGACAAAACAACATGGGATGATGCTATGAAATACTCTCGTAGCAGATACAAAATGAGTTTAAGTAAGGTTGTAGAATCTCTTCTACAAGATTGGTTGGTCAAAGAGAAACGAAAGCCTCTTGAGCACTCAAAACAAAGAAAGTTTTTCGACTAAAAACTAGAAGACTGTAAAAAATTTCAATACAATTAGACACCGTAAACCTCCTAATATTTTTTAAGAGAATTCGTTAGCATAGGAGTTAATTCCTATGTGACTTTTAAACAATAATACTACACATAACTTTGCATCGTGATTCAATCCGATCTAGTTTTAACTTTTTCTTGCAAAAAAAAGATTATAAAAACCGATCTACTCTCCACTCAAATTTAAAGTGTACTTATCTGACTCATTCGCAAGCTAGACTAAGCCTCTTTAGAAGACAACTGATACATTACTTCTAACGAAAACTCAAAAACAGTATAGGATAAAAATTTCAAAAAAAAACATACGAGATCGTAGCATTTTTTAAGAAGAGTATCGACACTCACGAAGATATTTTCCACCTCATTTTTTTTAGAAACTAGTGAGTTATACATCAACACAATAACGATACCCAGGATAATAAGCGTTGTACTCATAAAAAAAGCCTTTTTTAAGAAAATTTGTACCATAATGACAAAATTATACAAAGATATGAGAGACCTAAAATATGAAAAAAACATTAATTATAGCATCTATACTAGTACTTACTGGCTGTGGTGGTGAGAGTAGTAATAGCTCAAGTAGCAATAATCAAAGCTCAGATAATCAAAAACAAAGCCATGGTTACTATGTAGATAGTTCAATTATTGGTGCAGATTATGTTTGTGGAAATTTACATGGTAAAACTAATAATAGAGGTGAGTTTAAATTTTATCAAGGTGATTCTTGTCAGTTTTTAATTGGTGATGTTAAACTAAGAGAAGTTAAAGCCAATGAATTACACGATGGTATTACTATTTATGAACATAACTTACCAGTAGCAAGAGTTTTACAAACTTTAGATAAAGATGGAAACCCCAATAAAAATGGTATAGAGATTGCATCTAAAAGTGCTGAGTGTTTACAAAGAGATTTTAATAATAGTATTCCAAACAGTGTTAGTGATAACGATATAGAAAAGTTATATAACTGCTTAAAAGAGGATAGCATTTATAATGGAAAAGCAGTTACCCAAGCAGAAGCTCAAGCTCACATTGATAGAAATAAACCAGACACAACACCACCAACTGTTACTCTCAATGGAAAGGATAAAATAAGTTTAGGAGCAGGAGAGACATTTACAGACCAAGAGGCAACTGCAATAGATGATAGAGACGGTGATGAAGCTAAGGTTATAAGAGATGTAAAAGTAAATGCGAAACAGAATGATATAAAAGATGCTATCTTTATCTCTCCAAATGGAGATGATCAAAATGATGGCTCTTATAATGCACCATTAAAAGATACAAAGAAAATATGCTCTAAGGGTTCAGTAATAGATAAAAATATCTATTTTAAAGAGGGAGTGTATAATAACTTCCCTATGATTCAATGTTCTGGAACAAAAGATAAGATAATAGAGATAAAACCATGGCTAAATGAAAAAGTTAAATTTACTTTCGATGATGCTACTGGTATTCGACTAACTGGAGATTATATAAAACTTAGTGGCATTGAGGTTGAGGGTGTTGCTAAAAAGGTAAAATATAAAGATGCACTTGCTAATTGGTGGAGAGGTGATAAATATTATAATGGCAGTGGTATAATTTTAAGTGGTCATCATGTTGAAGTAAGTGATTGTGTAGTTCACGATGCAACTGGTAGCGGGATTTCTGCCAAGGGTTGGAGTAATATTAATATTCATAATAATGTTGTTTATGATTGTGATTGGTGGACAATTGCTGGTAGTAAAGGTATAGGTGTTACAGATGTTAATGCAGTTGGTAATGAAGATAATAAGACAACAGTTAGGATTGAAAATAACCTTATTTTTGGTGTAGAGAGTAGAATATTTTCTCGTGTGTGGGGTAAAGGTTTTGCACATTTAGACTTAGATGAAGGTGAGGGAATCTTAGTTCAAGTAAATGATGGAAATTATACAGGTAGATACTCTATAAAAAATAATTTTGTATTATATACTGGCAAAGGGATTGTTGCAAATAAAACAAACAGAGCCGATATATTAAATAATACTCTTTATATGAGTGGCACAACAATTTCTGGAAAATTTAAAGGGGTTAGAACTAGTTTAACGCAAGATTCTATTATTAAAAATAATTCTGTTGTAATTAAAGGTTCTGGGCACTCATTTAATATTGGAAAGAGCGATATAGCAAAAGTAACACTTACAAATAACTGTGGAAATGGGCAAGAGAGCTTAAATGGTGTTACAATAGAGCAAGATATATTTGCTAACCCAGTTAATTTAGATTTTACACCTAAAAATGGATGCATGGGTGCAAGTAGTGCTGTATGGAATGCTCTAAAGCAAAAAGCTGATGAGTATGGCATAAAAATTAAACCAACAAATTGGGTTCCTGATTTTATTGATTTAACAAAAGGTGTTATTGATAGTATTCCTGTTGGTTCAACTGTTAATTGGAGTAGTTGGAGTGATACAGAGCCTTTTGATTTGAATATTACTAATATTCCAAACGAAGGTATAAAGGGGAGACCTAATAAGTTTAGATTAGAAGTGGTTTATCCATATATTCTAGATAAAGAGGATTTAAATCTTGCATATTATTTTGGTAAAGCAACACAAGGTACTAATGACAGCTATTACTATTATGAACCAGCAAGTTATGCAATAGATAATAACCTATCTACCTTTAACCATACTAGCTCTAAAGGTAGTGAGAATTGGTTGCAAATAAAATTGCCTGATAATACAAAAATTACAAAAATAGTGATTATTGGGAGGGATAGCAATGTTCAACGATTAAAAGATACAAATGTTTCTATCTCTAATAGTGCTTACAATGGTGTGGTAAATCCAAATGAAGTAGTGATGACTTTAGAGGGAACTGCCAATGCACAAGTTAAGAGTTTTACAACTCCAATTGTGGGTAAATATGTTGTTTTGAAAGCTAAAGATGGTCAAAATCTTCATGTTAGAGAGGTGCAAGTTTATGGATATTTACATAATAAACCTCATTTTGAAAAAAATAGTTATAGCTATGGAATTGCTTTTAATGCGAATGTTGGAGATAGAGTTGGTAAAATTAAAGCAATAACTACCACAAATAGTAAAATAACTTATGAAATTTTAGATAGTGATTACTTTAAAATAGATGCAAATGGTGTTATAAAACTTGCAAAAACTTTTGATAGCAATAGAGTGCAAAAATTTAATTTCTGGATTAAAGCATCAGATGAAAATGGAAATAGTAATGAAGTTAAAGTAACAGTTAATACTCTTGCTAAGCATGGTGTTAAAGAAGAGCGATGGAATAATATTTCAGGAAGTAAAGTAGAAGATTTGTTGCAATCTAAGCATTATTTAGATAAACCAGATAAGATAAATTATCTTGATAGTATAGATTTTAATGCAAATAAAGAGGATAATTTTGGTTCTAAATTTAGCACAATTTTTAAAGTTCCTAAAAGTGGAAAATATACTTTTGCAATAATTGGTGATGATGGCACAAGATTAGATTTTGATAATAAAGAGATTGCATATAAAGTATCTTGGGGAGATTATCAAGATTGGAATAGTGCATCTAAAAGTGAAGCGTTATATTTAGAAGAAGGAACTATTCACCCTATAACAGCTTACTTAAAAGAGAGTGGAGGTGCTGAACATATTTCTGTGGCTTATAAAACAGATAGTAATGATACTTGGAAAGTTATTCCATCTCATGAGTTATATTTAAATATTTTAACCCATGATAATGTTAAACCACATTCGGACAATAATATAACAAATTATACAATAAGTAAAACGGCTAATACTATTGGTAGTGAACTCTTTACAATGCAGGCATCAGATTTACAAGGAGACAGTTTAACTTATACTATTATTGGAGATGTTCCATTTAGAATAGATGAAAATGGAATGCTTTATGTTAATGGTTCATTAGAGGCAAAAGATTACACTTTTGATATAAAAGTGAGTGATGGCGTTAATGAAACTATTAGGCATATTACCATAACTTCTACCGAAAATACAGAGGGAATAAATAGTGCAAAAGAGGATTTTTTAACTAAAGCAAGGGTATTTGATGAAAATAGTAGCGTTGATGAATTGACACAAAGTTTTACAAATTATGCTTTAGAGAATGCAAAGCGAATTTATTCTGAATATATGGATAACTCTATTGATGACAATACGATAAATTTTATCAATAGTAACCCTGATATAAAAGAGGGCTTAGTTGCTTCAAGATTTCCGATTGACCCTTATTATATTAAAAATTTAAGTGATTTCTTGACGAAATGGAAAGAAGATGGTAAAAATAATGCCTATATTCAAACGAATAAAAATGTAGCTTTAGGCTTTTCGATAAATGCAAGAGAAAGAGGCATTTTTAAAGAGCCGATTTTTGGAGATACTGCTGAGCACAGAGTTACTGATTATACTAAATTAAAAGAGTTTAGAGATATAGAAGATACTTGGAGAGATGAACTTAGATTTGATAATATGGGATATGATATTAGCTTTAATGATTTTAAACTCTATTTAAAATATAAATATAAAATGACCAATAGTGAAATTGATGATATTGGGCGTGCCACAAATAGATTAAGAAAAGCTAACAGTGATGGTTATGATATTACCTCAATGAGTTATGACGATAGAAAAAAGTATGGTCTTTCGTATGATAATATTAATGTCTATCGCTTAGTTAGTGGTTTACAAAGAAGCGATTGTTATGCAGATGGAAACCCTTGTGAAAAAATAGAATCATATATAAATAGTGAAAATAATACAACATTAACAAAAAGTTATATATTGGCTCATTTTACAGAGTATAAAGATAAAATAGGTCTGATTAATGCAGGTAAAAGGTTACCAGAAGAATTATTAGGAAGTTTAGGGGTTGCACCAAGCGAGTATCGTCTTATGAGTTTTTATGATTTGGCAGAGTGGAAGATAGCTAATAACAAAATTCCAGCTAAAGATTTTAACGATAATGAGCCTAATTGGCCTCTTTTTGATTACAATTTAGAGAAATTACCTTGGCAAATATTAGCTCTTGAACAAGGTGCCCAAAAACAAGAGTGCAAATATATAAAAAGTAGATTTTTTGAAACAGATAAAAGTGTGCTTCGCGATACATATCCACCAAACGCTATTGATGGTGGAAAGAAAGCAGAAAAGAGATTTATCCAATATACAACCTATACTTGGGATTATGATAGACCAGAAGTGTGGTATAGACAAAGCGATTGGACACCACACAGAAGTTATTATAGAATTTTACAAGATGGTGGAGTATGTGGACGACAATCTACAATGGGGCAACACGCTAATGAGTGTTTAAATAGACCATCTATCGGAACAGGTCAGCCAGGACATAGAGCATGGGTAGGAGTCTTTTTAAACAAAGATATTGCAGGGCAATTACAGACAAATATTGGTTATAAAGTTGGTTCAAGAGAATCAGCAACACCTAAAATTAGTCACACTATTTACAATTTTTATACAAGTCAAATTAGAAAAGATGGCTTAGAAAAGTTTACAGGAGTAGTAACAGGCACTACTTCTAAAGATAATGGTGAACATATATATAACCAATCTATGATACTTCAACATATTGGTAAAATTTTAGAAGATGAAGGCTCAGATGCCCAGGCAGTGCTAAAAAAAGCAATAGAAATTATGCCTCAAAATACAGATGCATGGTATCAATTGGCTCTTTATTATGCCAAACAAGACCAACCAGAGAAGGTGATAAATCTTGCCAAAGAGTATATGCAAAAGAGAGATAACTTTTTTATGGAGCCTGATAATAGAAAATATGCAGATAATTTAGAGCTTGTAACAGCAAAAAATATCGCTTTTGCAGTCAATTTTGCACCAAGCATTCAAAATGGAGAAGGAGATAGAGCAGAGTGGGCAAAAGAGCAATTGTGGAGTTATCTTGATACTTACGAAGAAGAAAAACGCTCAATTAGAAGTTATCGCAATCAAAATAGATTTTTGGCAAAATATTACTTAAAAAAATTAGATGATGAGAGTAGTTTTGAAAATGAAGTTGAAGATTTATTCAGTAGATTTTTGAAAAAAGGATATTCTGGAAACATAAAATACTACTTTGATGGTGTTGATTTTGCAGATAGTAATAAAACAGAACTATTTGATAAATTGCAAAATCTTACAGATTCAGCCCAAATTAGTGATAACTTAAGAAGTAAAATATATAGTGATATTTTAGGTAGAGAAGAGTCAGCATCTCTTGAATCTTTAACTGTAAATGATGTTTGTATAGATAGTAATTTGAGTAATTGTCAAAGTCTATTTACATTTGAATTAGATGCAAAAGCGATTTATATGATTGCTAATAATAATCATGTTACAGAAACAACAGAGGTAAAACCAACAGAAAGAGGAAAAGCTGGTTATTCAAAATTGGTAATTTCTGTAAATGATGATTCAGGGGCTGAAAAAGATATTACAGTTAGAATGGCAAAACTTTATGATGGCACTATTAACGGTAAAATACTAAAAATAAATGACCCAACAGAAGTAACAACAGATAAGACAAAATATGTAGTATGGATAGACCCTAGCGATAATAATTTTGAAGATAATAGAGTTTATAAAGCCTTGCAAAGAACTATTTTCACTGTTAAAAAAAGAGTTCAAAATAACGAAGAGACAATGGGGAAATTTATACTCAATGTAAAAGATTTAATAAAAGGTAAGAGCTTAACAATGAGCAGTGAAACATTTGAAAAAATCTACGAACCTAACCCAGATACTTCATACTATTTTACAGTTAATGATAGCAGTATCGGACCAATTAAAGATGAAGGATGGTATACAGAAGGCACAACAAAATTAAGTATAAAAGTTGTTGATGATAATGGAAATGAAAAGAGTGTAATATTGAGCGCCAATCATCAAGATAAATATAAAATGGGTGCGGGTATAGTTGCGAACCAACATGATAAATTAACAATTAAATATAATCCTGAGGATAATACTAATATAGAAAGTGGTAAACACTATAAAACTTTAAAACCATTTGTAGTAAATACAAGAATGTGGCATAAGGGTGGTGATATATATGATAGATTGTATATAAGTATAGATTTTACTACACCATAGAAGTTCAGGACTTTGAATTTGAGGAGACCGTAAAAACTAGCGTGCATACGCCATATTTTTAGGAATATTTTCATCATATTTAAAAAGAGAGAGGATACTTTTTTTATTCATTTTTCGTGCAAAATCAACTGCTGTAAAACCTTTTGCATCTTTGGCATTTATATCTGCTCCATTCTCTAAAAGTATTTTTGCTATCTCTACTCTACCATAGGATGCAGCAGCCATAAGTGCTGTAAAACCACTTTTTCGTGTCGTCTTATTGACATCTTGACCCTGCTCTATCAAATAAAGCACCATCTCTTTATTATCATAAGTTATTGCCATATCAAAAATACTCACACCCTCATCATCAAAGTCAAAAATATCAGCTCCATTTTGACAAAGCAGTAACAAAGTCTCCATTTCACATCCTGCACGCAAAGCAGATGCAAGCACAGACTCCCCTGTCTCATTTGTTTGGGACAAATCCCCACCCGATTTTATATATCTTTTAATACCAAGATAATCATCATTTTGTAAAAGTTCAAGCCATTTATTCATAATCTATTCTTTAATTTATATTTTATGATTGTACTTAAAATCTTATTAGGAGTTTTTAAGTATAATTGCAGACAAAATTACTTAAGCGAGAATTCAATGAAAATCATAGAAACAGCAGATGCTTTTAAAGCACTTATAGAAGATATTAAAACAACGACACCAAACTACAAAGACCCTTTGGCTTTTGGTATAGCTAGAGTTGATTTAGGTCAATTAAATGTAGATAAATCACTTCAAGCTACTTATCCTGTAGTAAACTGGGATGAAAACTTTGGAAGTGCAGCTATTTTTATTCGTGCTTTAGCAGAACAGGGAATTGAGATAGATTTCTCTCAAAATGAAGTCGTATGTAATATTAACTTACAATTTTTAAAAGATTGTCTCAATGCCTTTACACCATATTCAGATGAAGCACATGGTGATGCACACAAAAATATTCAAGTTATTTCTGCACTCTACTCACAAATCATAAATAATGGCTCTTTAGAAGGTGAGTTCAAAGTATGTTTTATTTTTGAAGATGCTCCATGCCAATCAGTAGAAGCAACTTACCTGAAACTTTATGCAATTTCACTTGCAAAAGTTGGTCTTCGTGAGATTAATCTTAATGGTGCATTTGGCGCACTTCCAAATGTTGCATGGTCTAATGGTCAGCCTATCGAGCTTGATTATCTTCGTGAGTTTGAAATTGAACTCAAACTTGCAAATGAGTATCCACATATTGATTTTATAGATAAATTCCCACGATTTTTACAACACATTATTCCAGCAGACAATACTCGTATTTTAGAGACAAGTAAGGTCCGTTTTGGTGCGCAATTAGCAGCAGGGACTACAGTAATGCCAGGTGCTTCATATATCAACTTCAATGCAGGAACTACTGGTTCTGTAATGGTTGAGGGGCGTATCTCCTCTTCTGCTATCGTTGGTGAAGGTTCAGATATTGGTGGTGGTGCTTCTATTTTAGGTGTGCTTTCAGGAACAGATGGTAACCCTATCTCAATTGGCAGAAACTGCCTTTTAGGTGCAAACTCTGTTTGTGGTATTCCTCTTGGAGATGGTTGTATTATTGATGCAGGTATTGCAATACTTGAAGGGACAAAAATTGCTATTGAACCAGAACAATTAATAAAAATTATGGATGTCAATACAAATATGAAAATGGAAGGTGAAATCTTTAAAGGCAAACAACTTGCAGGATTATATGGCATTCATTACAGACAAAATTCACTTACAGGTGAAATCACAGCATCTCGTTCAACAAGAGAGATAAAACTCAACGCAGACCTTCACTAATCTAGTTATATTTAGATATGAGAGTAGAAATACTCTTGCATCTAAATAGTGAGTGCATCACTTTTGTTTAGTTTTTCTAATCAACATCTCCAAATCTACTTACAACTCTCCCTATAATTTCAAGTTCATGAGGTTCTAATATTTGTTTGTCATAGACTGAATTATCTGAAATAATATCTAATTTTCCATCAATGCGTTTATGTACTCGTTTAATAAAAAGTCCACCAGAAGTTCTAATTGTAAAAATACCACCACGATTAATATCTGTTTTAGTTCTGTTTATAAAAACAATATCATTATAACTAAAAGTAGGCTCCATTGAATCCCCAGAGACATTAATCGCTTCTATATTTTTAAGCTCTTTTTCTCCACCCAACATAAAAACAAACTGTTCAGGAATTTCAAGCTCTGCTACCTCTTCAAATTCAACATTACTCCCACCACCTGCACTTGCATTTATATCATTTAAATATTTAACTATATAAAATTTATTTGTCGCATCTACAAGACTTTCAGGAGATTGACCATAAAGGAGCCAGTTAATAGAGATACTTCTTTTGGCACAAAAATCAAGTAGTTCATTAAATGGTATTTTGTCTCTTTTTTTCATTGTTGCAAAATTCATCTGTGAAATTCCAAGTACAGCAGCTACATCTTTGTCAAATACTTTTTTTGGAGCAAGTTCAACGGAAATAATACTTTTTATCTCTTCTACTATATCAATAAAACTATTCATTCTAAACCTTTTTTTTATAAATAAGACAAATTATAGCTATTTTTTAGACAAATGTCAAAATAAATTTTGCATTTTGCAATATTTTTATAATTTATTCAAAAATATTGCAATAATTATTAAAATTGAAAAAAAGGATAAAAAATGTCAGTTATTATTCAAAATGCAGAGAGTTTTTTTAAGAAGTTTGAGAATCTATTAGAGATATGGGCAGAAAAAATCTTTTAAGACTCTTTGTCCATACTCTTTTCTTTCTCTTTTTCTCTTTGTTCAAATTTTGTTTTATGATACCCACCAAAAACAAAAATCATAAAAAGCCCAAAAAATATGAGCATAAGAATATCCATAAAAGAGTTCATAAACTATGCCTTATCAAATGTAGAGTAGTTTTGTCGTATTGCATCATAAAGCACTATCCCTGTGCTAATAGCAAGATTGAGACTTCGTCCCTCTTTTGTCATTGGGATAGTGATGTTCTGACTTTTATATCTATTTAAAATATCTTCAGGGATTCCCTTTGTTTCGCTGCCAAAAAAGATATAATCACCCTCTTTAAATGCAGCCTCAAAGTAGGGTCTCTCTGTTTTAGTAGTTGCAAAGTGAGCATTATCTGTTATGCAATTATTATCAAAAAAATCATCAATATTTTCCCAAACACGCAGGTCTAGTTTTTCCCAGTAGTCAAGCCCAGCACGACGAACAGCTTTCTCATCAATATCAAAACCAATAGGTTTAATAAGATGCAAAGTCGCTCCAGCATTGACACATAAGCGACCTATCGCTCCTGTATTATTAGGAATTTGTGGATTTACTAATACTAAATTAAAAGACATCTTAAAATATTACCGTTCGATTTGCATAGACAAAAATTCTATCTTCGAGTGCTAGTTTCAATGCACGAGAGAGTACAACTTTTTCAACATCTTTGCCAGAGCGTTGCATATCTTTCCAACCATAAGCGTGATTTACATGAATAACCTCTTGCGCAATAATTGGACCTTCATCAAGATTATTATTGACAAAATGTGCTGTTGCTCCAATAATCTTCACTCCCCTATCATACGCCTGTTTATAAGGATTTGCCCCTATAAATGCTGGTAAAAAAGAGTGGTGAATATTCATAATTTTATCTTCAAATGCAGCCACAAAACGAGGGGTTAAAATACGCATATATTTTGCAAGTACAATATAATCAACATCTTCAAACGAGTTAATAGTCTCTATAATTTTATTTTCATGCTCAGAGCGTTCAAGACCCTCATGTGAGATAGTAATATAATTTATACCAAATTTAGAGACAAAAGATTCAAGTGCATCATAGTTTGAAATGACAGCTAAAATATTTGCTTCAAGCTCTCCTGCCTCATGACGAATAAGAATATCCCCAAGGGCGTGCATCTCTTTTGTTGCCATAATAATAATATTTTTCTTTTTTGGTTCTATTACTTTTACACTTGCATCCTGAGGTAATATTGCAACAATTTCGCTATGCAACTCCTCTTGACGAACATCACCATCTATAACACTACGCATAAAAAATTTATTACTCTCTTTATCTACAAATTCACTATTTGAAAGAATATTCAAATCATGCTCATAAAAAATAGTAGAAATCTTATGCACAAGTCCTTTTTCATCGTTTGCATCTATTAATACTCTATATTGTGCCATTAACTATTGCCTCTCTCTAATTTTTCAACTCTCTCATCTATAGTGGCCAAAGTGTATTCCAAAAAGTTTAAAGTCATATCAATTTTTGCCTCTATATTAGCATTATTTGGTGCCTGAAAACCTTCAAAAAGAACAAGAAGTCTCTCTCTTATAGAATTTAAATAGAGCAGCTCACTCTCTATTGTCATTTCAGAAGTTTCTCCTCTATTTTCTTCGATTGGTTCCACTGTTTTTGTAACAACATCTTCAATGACAACACTCTCTTCTACATTTTCAAGAGGTTTTTCTTCTTCCATCTCAGCGAGTGTTGAGAGTATGACATCTTTTAGTTCCATGCTTTTAATAACCACCTTTCAAATTCTTTAAACTCTACTTCTGTATCCATCTTTAAAAAATACTCTTTCATCTGTGTATTTACATTTAAAAATTTTTTTCTCATACCAGAGAGCCGTCTAATGGCAATTTTAGCTTCAGCATTATTAGGGTCTTTTTTGAGAATTTTTTTATAAATTTCTAAAGCTTCCTCTTTTAATCCCTGAAGTTCATAAATATTTGCCAGTGTCAGTGTTTGCATAAATTTGTACGCTCTACTTCTCTATGTAGTTTGCGATGATTGAGCCCATTTCACTTGTGGAACAAATCT
>FPHH01000157.1_pt1 | contig 29531 bp, 34 predicted proteins | sample 1057331 | NCBI WGS metagenome assembly FPHH01 (sample SAMEA4473311, study PRJEB15554) | hydrothermal vent metagenome | biome: marine basaltic hydrothermal vent biome; feature: marine hydrothermal vent; material: water | place: Pacific Ocean | collected 2011-06-14/2011-07-23 | depth 1155 m
GCTCTATGTTTAGGATTTTTCACCATCATATCAGCTGGGAGACGGTGAGCAAAAGTTCCAACTTCACGAGCAGTTCCACAAGCAGATGGTTGACCAGTAAGTGAATATGCACCTGCACCTGGGCGAGATTGTTTATTTACAAGAAAGTGAACATTATATGCAAGTGTATTATCCCAAGATCCACGCGTATGTTGATTCATACCCATTGTCCAGAAACTTACAACTTTTCTTCCATCTTCTATATAAAGTGCTGCTAAATCTTGGAGTTTTTTCTTGAATGAATCCAGTGATTCATCAGGATCACCTTTACAAAGTTTTGCAGTGTAATCTAATGTATAAGGAGCTAAAGATTTTTTGTAATCTTCAAAAGTAATTTCATGGTGTTTTAAAGTTCCAGGGATATTTTTCATAACATCACCAGCTTTATAACCGTATGGCTCTAATGCAGGGCCTTCAAGTTCTGAGACAACTTTACTCATCTCTTTGTTATAGATTTCCATCTCTTTCGCATTATATTTTCCTGCTGAACCATCAGGTCTTACTGGAGTTATAGATTTTTCACCTGCGCGTCTGAAACCATATCCAATATTTACTGGACCAGTTGCAAAAACAATATTTTTCTTGATGAAATCCCAGTCGATTGCTTCAGGATGGTTGTAAACTATTTCACGAGCAAGGTAGTTCCAAAGTGCAAGGTCAGTATTTGGTCTAAAGATAATGTTGAAGTCACCTAAATCACAAGTTCTATGTGTATAAGTTTGGATGTTTACAACTTTTACATTATCTGGGTCGCTTAGTTTTCTATCAGTTACACGAGACCAAAGAATTGGGTGCATCTCTGCCATATTTGAACCCCAAGTAACAATTGTATCTGTTAGTTCAATATCATCATAACAACCAGATGGCTCATCAATACCAAATGTTTGGTAAAAACCAACAACTGCAGAAGCCATACAGTGACGAGCATTTGGATCAAAAGCATTTGATCTGAATCCACCCTTCATCATCTTTTGCGCAGCGTAACCTTCCATAATAGTATATTGCCCAGATGCAAATACGCCAACACCTTCAGGTCCACTCTCTTTGAGTGCTTTTCTGATGTTTTTCTCCATCTCATCGTAAGCTCTCTCCCAAGAAACAGGAGCAAACTTACCATGTTTGTCAAAATTACCATTCTCATCCATACGAAGGAGTGGTTGTGTAAGTCTATCTGCACCATACATAATCTTCGCGTTAAAATAACCTTTAATACAGTTAAGACCACGATTTACTGGTGCTGCTGGGTCTCCTTTAACTGCAACGATTTTTCTATCTTTTCCTTCGCCTGTTGTTGCAAGCATAATCCCACAACCAGTACCACAGAAACGACAAGCTGCCTTATCCCATCTCCATTTAGATTCAGCTGCGTTTGCATTTGCTTCAAGCTCTGCAGGTATACTCATACCCATCGCTGCTGCTGCTGATGCTGCTGCTGAACTTTTTAGAAATTCTCTTCTCGAAAGTGACATGTTATCTCCTATGTATATTAATATTGAACTAACTAAAATTGTCAATTTACATGCGAATAATACCATTTTAATAGAGAAATTTTATGACTTATATCAATATATTAGATAATTCTATTAAGAAACTATTCATATTAGATGTTTATGAGTATATTCGTAACAGGGAAAAAATTAATATTGTGCTAAGTTATAAAAAACATTATAACGAATAAGCGTTGTTTGTTTAGGAAGAGGGTATTTGCTATAAGCATACTCTATTGTCTCTTTTGTGGTCTCATCAAGAATATAGTAGCCACTTTTGGATAGAAATCTAAAATCAGACATATCCCCATTTGGATGGAGTTTAAACTCTATAACATTGCTTGCATTTACATTAAGGTTTCTTGGAATATTTACACGGGCAACACGGTTTAAAATCTCTTGTGTAATACGACGCATTATCTCTTGGTTGTCAAGTATATATTTTTGTTCTCCTGCAGAGAGTTTTCCAAAAGTATCTCCATAGAGTTTTTTAATATTTTGAGAGATATTGCTACTGTTTTTAGTGGCTTTTTTTGTCTCTTTTTGTTTTTCATTTGATCTATCTTCATAGAGCCATGAGAGTCCTTTGTCTTGGATTTTCTCTTTTTTCTTTGGTCTTTTTGTTAGATTGTTCTCTTTATTTACATAAGGAATAGGTAGTTTTTTTGATGGTTCTGGTTTTATAAGTTGTTTTTGAATAACTTTTTTAGGTTTTGGTTTTCTCTTTTGTTTAAATGGTTTTGGTTTAATTTTTTTATGGTGTATGATTTTTTTAAGTTGAGAACCCTTTGGCATAGGGGGTACTATTTTTGGAGGTTTGATTCTTCTTTTGATTTCACCTGCAGTTTTTACTTTCTTTGGTTTTTGTAGCTCTTTGAGTGAAATTTTAATTCTTTGTTCTTTTTGTTTATGCTTTTTCTCTTTCTTTGGTGACATATTTATAGCTATATAAATAAGTGAAAAGAGGAGTAAATGTATCAATATAGCTACAAAGAGAGCAAAGCGAGATCTATTCAAATAAAACCAACCAATAATATTTTTTTGAGATTATATCAAATCTTAGATATAATGAGAGAAATATTATTTTATAAAGGTCGTAAATGAATACAACTGTATCACAAAAAGCATTTGCTGAGGCTCAAAGTTTAATTCCTGGAGGGGTAGATTCTCCCGTTCGTGCATTTAAAAGTGTCGAAGGGACTCCAATTTTCATAGCAGAAGGGAAGGGGGCTTACCTTAAAGATGTAGATGGTAATGAGTATGTAGATTATGTGCAAAGTTGGGGGCCACTCCTTTTTGGACATCGTGATGAGACTATTGAAGCAGCAGTTATTGATGCTGTAAAACATGGTTTGAGTTTTGGTGCACCAACAGTTGCAGAGACAGAGCTTGCAAAACTTGTTGTAAACTTTTTTGATTCAATTGATAAAGTGCGTTTTGTAAGTAGTGGAACAGAGGCTGTTATGAGTGCTATTCGTATGGCGCGTGGTTTTACAGGTAGGGATGATATTGTAAAATTTACAGGTTGTTACCATGGGCATTCTGATGCACTATTGGTAGAAGCAGGAAGTGGGGCAGCGACTTTTGGTAATCCTTCAAGCCCTGGTGTGCCAGCTGATTTTACAAAACATACACTTTTGGCAGAGTATAACAATATAGAGAGTGTAAAAAAATGTTTTGCAGATTCTGATAATATAGCTTGTGTTATCATTGAGCCAATAGCAGGAAATATGGGACTTGTCCCAGCTGATAAAGAGTTTTTGCATGAGCTTCGTTCCGTTTGTGATGCACATGGAACGCTGCTTATTTTTGATGAAGTTATGAGTGGTTTTCGTGCAAGTGTAAATGGGGCAGAGTCTCTTGTTGGGGTGAAACCAGACATCGTAACACTTGGAAAGGTAATTGGTGGTGGTATGCCTGTTGGTGCTTTTGGTGCACGCGCAGAGATTATGGATATACTCTCTCCTGATGGACCAGTCTATCAAGCAGGCACACTCAGTGGAAATCCAGTTGCTATGGCAGCAGGCTATGCAGCACTTACAAAACTCAAACAAAATGCAAGAGTTATTGCTGTCTTAAATGAGAGAGCAAAGAGACTTATAAATGGGATGAGAGATGCTGCTGCGAAGTATGGAATTGCTATGCAGGTAGATAGTAGAGGTTCTATGTTTGGATTTTTCTTTAATAAAGATGAGGTGAAAAATTTTAAAGATGCTACGAGATCTGATGCAGAACTTTTTGCAAAGTTTCATGCAGGAATGCTTAATGAAGGGTATTATTTTGCATGCTCACAGTATGAGACCGGATTTATTTCAACGGCTATAACAGATGTGATGATTGAAGAGACTATTGCTGCGAGTGAACGCGTTTTTCAAGAGATTACAAATGGCTAATGTAGAAAATAATGTTCAAGAAGAGGAGCGTAAGCCTCGTATTAAGCCTATTATAGAAGCAGCTGATTCGCTCTCTCTTGGGCTTTCTATGGTTGTTGCTGTTTTAATGGGTGTTGGTATTGGTTGGCTTTTAAAAAGTCTCACTGGGGCAACTTGGACACTTTGGATTGGTATTGCAATTGGTGTTGCAGCAGCTATATTGAATGTTTATAAAGCGTATGTAAAAGAGCGTCAATCGTATGAAGAGTTGGCAAAAGAGCCTCGCTATGCAATAAAAAAAGAGCTAGAAGATGATGATGAGGATTATGGTGAAAAAAACTATTAGTATTTTGGTAATTTCAGAACTTATTATTTTTGCTACCTATTTTATCTCATACCCTGCGTTTGTAAATACGCAGGTGGCTTTTTTGAGTGCTTTTTTTATTATTATTGGCTCTTCATATGCTTATAAGCGTATGGTGCATGCACAGATAAAAAGTGGTAATTTTGAAGAGAAACGAGATTTGTTAGATACCATAGAAGACCCTCATGAACTTTATGATGATACGCCTATAAATGATGCTCCTTATGAAGAGCTTGATTTGAAAAGTATTGTAAAAGAGGAAAAAAAGAAAATAAAAACCTTTACAGTTGAGAGTGCAAAGTATGGAGCAAGAGGGAGTGTTTCTGCATTTAGAGTTGTTCCTTATCTCTTTTTAGTGCTTGGATTTATAGCACTGAAAAATAATGAACTTTTAAATTTGTGGTATTATCTTCCTGCATTGACATTTGGAATTGTTATCGGGAGTGTGGTTTCTAAAGAGGTTGTTGCCTAAGATGTAATCATAGGGATATTTATAGTGAAACTTTTTGTTATATCTATAGAGAGTCCCTGTTTCTCTGCAAAAAGTTCTATCTCTGTAAAATGCTCTTTTTGCATATTTTGTGAAGCTATCTCAATAGAAAAAATACTATACTTTTTATTATCAAATTTAATATGTTCTCCTACCCTATAAAAGATTTTAGTTTTTATTACTTCATTTTCTATTAGGCAAGAGGTATAAATTTTATTGAGTAGTTTAATAAGATTGTTGGAGTCTATAACTACATCAGGTATAGCAGGGTCATACTCTTTTTCAAAGCGTATATTAGAGTTTATTGAGTTTGATGCTATACATAAATCTACAATAGTATAGATATTTACAAGTTCTCCCTTTGGTTTTGTAGTATTGAGTTTATAGGATGGAGATTGGTAGAGTTTGAGTCCAATTTCATCCTCATTATCATACCCTACAGTAAGCCCAAAAAAATGATACCTTCCATAATTGAGTTGCAAAAAAGTAGTTTTGAAACCGAAATTAATACTTGCATAAGTTTTTGCAAGTTCAAAGAGTTCATGTGGTGTTGTAGAGCCGAGTAAAAATTGAGCCTCTGCGTTTAGAGAGGTGATTTTGCCTTTCTCATTAAATACGATAAAAGGATTGTAATCATACTCTAACCACTTCTGCTCAAAAGTCATATTTTACTCTTCTATGTAATTTTTCAGTTTGCGTCCAACTTTAGGATGTTTGAGTTTTTTAATCGCAGAAGACTCTATTTGACGCACTCTCTCGCGTGTTACACTGAGCTCTTTTCCAATCTCTTCAAGTGTTCTATCACTCTCATCATCCATAATTCCAAAACGGAGTTTTATAACAGCTTTTTCTCTTTCGTTGAGTTGCTCTAAGACTTGTTCAATTTGAATACGAAGGTCATCTTTGAGGATGGCATCAGCTGGACTTAGAGATGTTTTATCTTCTATAAAGTCTCCAAAACGACCATCATCCTCACTTCCTATAGGTGCTTCAAGTGAAATAGGCTCTTTTGTGATTTTAATGACATTTTTCACCTTTTCAACGGAGAGTCCAACCTCTTGTGCAATTGTATCAACATCTGGCTCTTTTCCATGTTCTTGAAGATGCTTACGCATAATTTTATTGATACGGTTAATAGTCTCAATCATATGGATAGGAATACGAATCGTTCTGGCTTGATCGGCAATAGCACGGCTAATAGCCTGACGAATCCACCATGTTGCATAAGTTGAGAATTTGTACCCTTTTTGGTATTCAAATTTATCAACTGCTTTCATTAGTCCGATATTTCCCTCTTGAATAAGGTCAAGAAAAGGAAGTCCACGGTTTGTATAACGCTTGGCAATAGAGACAACTAAACGAAGATTTGATTTTGCCATTTTTGTTTTTGAAATTTCAGAAATATTTTTACCGCGTTTAATTTGTTCTAGAATATCAGCAAGTTTTTCAGGTTCCATATCAAAACTATTTTTTGATGCTTCTTTTGTTTGGACAAGTTTTTTTATCTCCATATAGGTAGAAACCATAGTAGCTTCTGGAACCATATTGATAATATCTTCTTTATTGAGTTCTTGAATTTTTTCCACTAACACTTTATGATTTGCTTTGAGTGTTGCATTAAAAAGTGGTAGTTTATACTCAAGTCTTTTTAACTCTTTATCATACCCTTCATCACTCTTTAGTGCAGTTTCCATTGCTTTTACAAGTTCATTGATAAGTTTTGAAGTTGGTCCAAGATCAAGGAGTTTCTCTTTTAAAACAGATTTTTTATAGGTAAGAACAAGATAATATTGAACTATCTCCTCTGTGAGTTCACCATCAAGATTTTCTGGTGCCTTTTCAGTTACTTTTATCCACTCTTTTTTTGCTTTTTCCAAGGCTTTAAAGCTTGTAGAGACTTTATCCACTCTTGTTTTGTCTTTTGATGATAACTTTTCTGTTGTTTCATCGTTTTCTACATCATCGGCATCCTCTTTTTCATCTTCAAAGCTTCGAAAGAGCTCTTTTACCCGTCTTTCTCTATTAATAAGAGGTTCTTTATAGTCGAGAATAAAATCTATAAGATAAGGGACAGAGCATATAGCATCAATGATAATACTTTCACCAGCTTCTATTTTTTTTGATATTTCAATCTCTTCTTCTTTTGTTAAGAGGGGAATTTGTCCCATTTCACGAAGATACATACGAACTGGAGAGTCTGAACGAGACCACTCTAAAAGTTCATGCTCTTTTAATATATCAAATTGATCTGTTGCATTGTCTTCAAGCATTTGTCTTTGGGCACTGCGACGAGCTTCTGCTTCTTTATCATTGAGTCGTTTTGCATGTTCGCTAGAAGTATAGACACACTTTTTGTATTTTTTTAAGAGTTTGAAAACATTTCTTGACTGTGCTGCTGTTGGTTGTTTTTCAAATATTTGAACTATTGATTCATAAGTTATGCAGTCTTTTGATTTATGATTTTCAAAAAAAGTTTCTAAAGCTTTATTGAGTTCTTTTGCTGTCATTAGGAGTATGCCTCATTTATTTTAAGGTTTTTAAAAGGTGGATTATACCCAAAATTTCTTAAATACTACTTTTGTATTTATGGAACACTTTTTGCTTTTGATTTTTTAATAACTCTAAAATTAGGGAAAAAAATATGCAGACAGGGTATTACAGTGCAGCAGCTGGAATGGTTACACAGTTTAACCGATTAAATGTAATTGCAAATAATTTAGCTAATGTAAATACGGCGGGATTTAAGCAGGATAATCTTATATTTGGTGATTATATGAGGCTTTATAAAGAGACAAGAGATGAATTGCCTCACGATAATAACACAAGAGAGGGGGCTAAATTCATAAATAGAACCATGGATAGAGTGCCCCAAATTGTAGATAAATATACAGATTTCGCAGTGGGAAGTTTGCAAAAAACTGGAAACTCTTTAGATATTGCACTCTCTCGTGAAGGACTTTTTTTCGCTGTAAAAACTCCTCAAGGTATTAGACTTACTAGAGATGGATCTTTTTCTATGAATGATGAAGGAAAACTAGTAAATAGAGAAGGTTATGAAGTTTTACCAAATGATTATTTTACTTCAAAACAAGGTATTAGTTTCTCAAATACAGATAGTGCTATTAGAGTTGATAAGAATGGACAAATCACTACAAATATTCCTGGAAGTGTGAAATTTACATCGAATAAAAAGATAATGGTCTTACAACCTGAAAATATTAAAATGCTGAAAAAAGAGGGCAATAATCTCTATAATTTTGGTGGTTTATCAAATATAAAATCTATAGATGATAGTGGTGCTGTTATGCAGGGATTTATTGAAAAAAGTAATGTCAACGCAGTAAAAATGATGACACAACTTATTCAAACAAATAGACTTGTAGGAATGTATCAAAAAGTGATGGATACACAGATGAATGATATGAATAAAGATGCAATTGAAAAACTTGCAAGTAAATCGTAAATAAGGATATACAAGATGATACAATCACTTAATACTGCCGCAACAGGAATGCTTGCTATGCAGACACAAATTGATACTACATCAAATAATATTGCCAATGTAAACACTATAGGATTTAAAAAATCGCGTGCTGAATTTGCAGATTTAATGTATCATGTTATGGATTATGCTGGAACTTCTACAAGTGATACAACAAAAAGTCCAACAGGTATTGAGGTGGGATTAGGTGTTCGTCCCACAGCTACTACAAAAATGTTCTCAGAGGGTTCTTTAAAGCAGACTGGCAATCAACTTGATTTGGCTATTACAGGGCGTGGTTTTTTTAAAATGGAACTTCCTGATGGGACGGAAGTCTATTCTAAAAACGGTGCATTTAAAATAGATAAAGATGGGATTATGGTTAATAGTGATGGTTATACGCTTGTGCCACAAATTGTTATTCCTCCTGATGCAACAAATGTAAGTATTGGTAGTGATGGAACTGTTACAGTCGTACAACCTGGTCAGACACAGGCTACACAGATTGGACAGATTCAGACGACCAACTTTATAAATCCTGCCGGATTACACTCTATGGGGAATAATCTTTATCTTGAAACAGATAGTTCGGGGCAGCCGGTTGAGGGGACTCCTGGTGTTGATGGATTAGGTACGCTGAGGCAAGGTTTTGTAGAGTTGAGTAATGTCCAACTTGTTGTGGAACTTACTGACCTGATTACAGGACAGCGTGCCTATGATGCTAGTTCAAAAATTATTACCACGAGTGATGAAATGCTTCAAACTACAAATAATTTAAAGCGATAATATGAAAAGGAGAATTCTTTTAATTAACTTCAAATAACATTTTAGATATAATCGCGAAATTACTTAATAAATAGGATTGTTTATGCAAAAAGCAAACATAAATGGAAAAGTTTGGACATTTGGTAAAGATATTGATACAGATTTAATTATTGCTGCACGATATCTCAATACTTCAGTTCCAGAGGAGCTTGCAAAGCATGTTATGGAAGATGCTGATCCAGAATTTGTAAAGAAAATGAGTGTTGGTGATATTATTGTTGCTGATGAAAATTTTGGATGTGGTAGCTCTCGTGAACATGCTCCAATAGCACTAAAAGCTGCGGGTATTGGTGCTGTTATTGCACCGACATTTGCAAGAATTTTTTATAGAAATGCTTTTAATATGGGGTTACCTATTTTTGAACTTAAAGAGGCGAATGAGATAAAAGAGGGTGATAGAATAAGCATAGATATGGATGCTGGAACAATTACAGATGAGACAACAAATAAAATATATAACTTTACTCCTATTCCTGCATTTATGCAAGAACTTATAGATGCTGGTGGGTTAATGAATTTTGCAAAGAATGAAGTAGAGGGTAAAAAATAGATGAAAACATATAAAATAGCAGTTATAAAAGGTGATGGAATTGGACCTGAAATTGTAGATGAAGCAATAAAAGTTCTTGATGCAGTTGCTTCATATTGTGGATTTAGTCTTAAATATGATGAACTTCTAATGGGTGGTTGTGCGTATGATATTACTGGTGATCCTCTTCCTCAAGAGACAATATCTGGTTCGTTAAATGCTGATGCAGTTCTATTTGGTTCTATCGGTGGAGAGAAATGGGATAATTTACCGCGTGAAAAACGACCTGAAAGTGGTCTTCTTCGTTTTAGAAAAGAGCTTGGTGTTTATGCAAATCTTCGTCCTGCTGTGGTTTATGATGAACTTGCTCATGCATCTTCGCTCAAACCTGAAATCGTTACTGGTGTTGATTTAATGGTTGTTCGTGAGCTTATTGGTGGTATCTATTTTGGTGAGCCAAAAGGGCGTGATGAGAATAAAGGATGGAATACAATGGTTTATTCTCGTGATGAGATAGTTCGCATTGCACATCAAGCTTTTAAAATTGCTATGACAAGAGGAAAAAAAGTTTGCTCAATTGATAAAGCAAATGTCCTTGATGTTTCTCAACTTTGGCGTGAGACTGTTGAAGAGGTTGCAAAAGAGTATCCAGATGTTGAGCTTTCACATATGTATGTAGATAATGCTGCTATGCAACTTATTCGTGATCCAAAACAGTTTGATGTTATGCTTACTGGTAATATCTTTGGAGATATTTTAAGTGATGAGGCTTCTATGCTTTCAGGTTCTATTGGACTTTTACCATCTGCTTCTGTTGGTGCAAAAATAGGTGTTTATGAGCCTATTCATGGTTCTGCTCCAGATATTGCAGGGCAGGGGATTGCAAATCCTATTGCTACAATCTCTAGTGCATCTATGATGCTTCGCTATGCATTAAATGAAGAAAAAGCAGCAGATAAAATTGATGCAGCTATTAAGCGTACTTTAGCTGAAGGTTATAGGACGCAAGACCTTGCACAATTTGATGCAAAAGAGATTTGTTCTACAAGTGAAATGGGTTCAATTATTGCAAACTATATAGAAAAATAGGATTTAAAAATTTATGCAGACATTGACATTAGCAAATATTTATGAACTTCAGGGGTTAAAAGAAGAAGCTTTAGAAATTTATAAAGAGATCCTAAAAAAGAATCCCAATAACTCTGAAGCAAAAATTGCTATTAGACGACTTTCTGGCATGAGGAAGAAATTTTTAAATGTAAATACACAGATGAAAGAGTATTTTTTGAGGATGGAAACAGAAGTAGAATTTAGAGAATTTGAGAGGTGGTTATTAAAAGCATGGAATTAAAAGATGTAATACTTTCAACACTTGCTGAAATGGAGGAGGAAAAACTTCCTATTAATTTCGAAGAAGAAAAAAAAACTATTTCTGAAAATATTGTATCTGAGACAATTACTAAAGTGGAAGAGAATACATCAAAAAACCCTAAATCTAAAACAATAAGAGAGGGTGAGCTTATCTATTTAAATTCTATAAGAGAGAGACTTCTTGTTCTTTTTGAGGGGTTTCAAGCACCAAACAATACTAATATAGAGGCAAAAATTGATATGACTTTGAATTTTTTGGAATATACTTTAGCAACTATAGATGAGAGAATTGAAAATTTAGAGAGAGGTAATAGTTAATGGGACAATATAGAGTATTAATAGATGCAAACGATAAAAAGGGGCTTGTTCATAAAATTTCTAGCATTTTTTATAATCATGATTTAAATATTCTTTCAAATAGTGAATTTGTAGATAAAGAGAGTAATAAATTTTTTATGCGTAGTGTGGTAGATGGTAATGTTTGTGAAGAGGAATTACATAGTGAAATTCTTGCAATATTACCTCAAAATGCAAGTGTAAAAGTGATAGAACCAAAAAAGAAAAATATCATTATTATGGCAACAAAAGAGATGCATGCCCTTGGAGACATTCTTATTCGTCATGAAGCAGGGGAACTTGAAGCAAATATTTTAGCTGTCATCTCAAATTATACTGATCTTGAATCTTTAGTCTCTAAATTTGGTATAACTTACATTACTATCTCACATGAGGGGCTTGAACGTTTGGAACATGAAAATAGAATTATAGATGCTATTAACTTGTTTGAAGATATTGATTATATTGTACTTGCAAAATATATGCGTATTTTAACACCTCATTTTGTAGCTGCATTTGAAGATAAAATTATAAATATTCATCATTCTTTTTTACCAGCATTTATAGGTGCAAATCCTTATAAGCAGGCATATGATAGGGGGGTAAAAATTATTGGGGCAACAGCACATTTTGTAAATAATAATCTTGATGAGGGGCCTATTATTGCTCAAGAAGTTATTCATGTAAATCATGCTTATAGTTGGAAGGATATGCAACGCTCTGGTAAAGATGTTGAAAAAGTTGTACTTTCTCGTGCTTTGAAACTAGCACTCGAAGATAGAATTTTTATTTATGAAAACAGAACGGTAATATTTTAAGATGTCTTTTAATTTAGTGTTAATAAATCCACAGATTCCTAATAATACTGGTGCAATAGGTCGTTTATGTGTTAATGCTGGAGCAACTTTGCATCTAATTAAACCAATTGGGTTTGATATTGATGAAAAAGCTGTGCGTCGTGCTGGACTTGATTATTGGGAAAAATTGGACTTGCATGTTTGGGAAAGTATTGATGACTTTTTTGATAATAATTGTATAACAGATAATGCTCATTTTGCAACAACAAAAACAAAAAGACCATATTTTGAATCCAGATTTAAAGAAGGAGATTATATTTTTTTTGGTAGTGAAACAAAGGGAATTCCTGAAGATATTTTAAATAAGTATAAGGATCAAAATATCACTATTCCTATGACAAAGGAAGGACGAAGTCTTAATCTTGCAATTAGTACTGGTATTGTTTTATATGATGCTATTAGACAAAATTATGCGACATTTGATAAGGTCTAGATAGTGAATACTTTTATAGATGTTTTAATGCTCATATTTTTTGTTATTTTTATGATTTTTATTTTTGGAGGTTATCATAAAATAAAATTTGAAAAGAGAAAAGAAGAAAAAGAAGAAAATGGTTAAACTATATGGGGAGAGATGGTAAATCAAAACTAGGTTAGGAACAGATATTGCTTAAGTTTCATAAAAAAATGAGATGAGAGTGAAATGACACAATTATTAGATAAATTTAGAGAATTACCAGACTACAGAAAATGTAAACAATTGAAGTTTAATGTTGGAGAAATTATGTTTATGTCTCTATTAGCTACACTAAGTGGGGCCAATGGATATATGGATATGGAACTTTGGATTAAATCTAAAAAGCGAGAGTTACAGAAGTTTTTAGGTCATGCTTTTATAGCACCAGCAGACAATACAATACGCAATGTATTTTTAAATATTGATACTAAAAAATTAGATAAACTTTTTGAAGAGTGGGCACATAAAGTAGCTAACACAAGTAATATTTCTACAATAAGAGTTGTGGCATCAGATGGAAAAACAATGAGAGGTTCAAACAATAAAATACGCAATGAAAAAGCCAGACATATTGTCTCTCTTTTTCTTGCAGAAGAGAAACTAGCACTTGCTCAAACAGAAGTAGATGATAAGAGTAATGAGATACCAGCACTTTTATCGTTGCTGAATTCATTAAAGCTTGACAACTGTGTTATTACAGTGGATGCACTCCATACCCAAAAAAAACTCTAAAAAAAATTATACAAAAGCAGTATAGCTTTGTAGCTCAAGTTAAAGGGAACCAAAAAGAACTGTTAAAGTGGCTGGAATTTAATAGTTCTATCTCTCAAGCAGTTGATCAATATTCAACTTATGATCATAATACTCATGGTAGATATGAAGAGAGACATATCCAAATCTATAATGATCTTTATCAAATTGATAAAGAGTGGTCAATGGTAAAACGATTTGCCAAAATTACTGCAACAATTACAAAATTTGGAAAAGTCACTCATGAAACAAGATGGTATATTTCAAATCTTACCCAGAGTGCTGAAACATTTTTGCATATCATTCGTAGTCATTGGAAAATAGAAAATTCTCTTCACTATGTCAAAGATGTGGCTTATCAAGAGGACTTTGATAGAACAAGAACTGAACAAATTCCTTATGTGAAAACAACGATAAGAAATTATGCCATCAATCTACAAAACATCAACAAAATAACAAACAAAACTCAATCTCGTAAACTATTCGCTTGGGGTGTTATTGATGTGTTTAGTTTAAAGAGCTCTTAGTTTTGATTTACTGTGAAATAAGCCTATTTTTGGTACAATTTACTAAGTTAATTTTGTAGTCGTTACTTAGAAGATTTTAATTTAGATACATTAACAAAAGAGGTGAAAAAATTATGAGTGATATTTTAGATTGTGCAATTATTGGTGGTGGTCCAGCAGGACTTACAGCAGGGCTTTATACTACGCGTGGTGGGCTTGCAAATGTTACAATGTTTGAAAAAGGGATGCCCGGAGGGCAGATAACACAGAGTTCAGAGATAGAGAACTACCCCGGTGTTACAGGTGACATCACAGGAATGGATTTGATGATGCCATGGCCACAGCAGTGCCAAAAGTTTGGTCTCAAACATGATATGTCAGAGGTGAAGCAAATTAGAAAAAGTGGAGAGACTTTTCAAATTATTAAATCTGATGAGAGTATGATAGAAGCACATAGTGTTATTGTTTGCACTGGCTCTTCTCCTCGTCGTGCTGGATTTAAAGGCGAAGAGGAGTTCTTCGGAAAAGGCGTTAGCACATGTGCTACTTGTGATGGATTTTTCTACAAAGGCAAAGAGGTCGCTGTTATTGGTGGAGGAGATACTGCACTTGAAGAGGCTCTTTATCTTGCAAAAATATGCACAAAAGTCTATCTTATCCACAGACGCGATACCTTTCGTGCTGCACCAAATACAGTCAAAAGAGTAGAAGAGAATGAAAAGATAGAACTTATCCTAAATGCAGTTCCTCATGAAGTTTATGGTGATGCAACTGGTGTCAATGGCATAAAAGTAAAATTCAAAGATGCAACGCTCAAAGATATAGCAGTTCCAGGTGTTTTTACTTTTGTGGGAAATAATGTCAATAATCAAACACTTATACAAGAGGATGGCTCATTCTTATGCGATATGAACGAACAGGGACAAGTCATAGTTGATTTACGCATGAGAACATCTATAGCTGGACTCTTTGCAGCAGGAGATATCCGAATAGAAGCACCTAAGCAAGTAGTAAGTGCCGCAGGTGATGGTGCTGTTGCTGCCATTAGTGCTATTGCCTATGTTGATAAACTTTTGGCATAATTACAAAAAATAGAATAAAAAAGGTTTTAAGATGATAAAAGTTGGAGTTTTTGGTGCCACTGGGCGTGTTGGAAAATTATTAATTGAGGATTTGAAATCTACTGAAGATATGAGTCTTAGCACTGTTTTTGTGCGTAACTCTTTAGATTTTGCGATTGACCCCTCTGTGCTTGTTACCTCAGATATGCACTCGTTTATAAATGCAGCAGATATTATTATAGATTTTTCACTTCCTGAGGCATGTGAAATGCTTCTTGAAGAGGCTATAAAAAATCCAAAACCATTAGTTATTGGGACGACTGGACTCAATAACCATCAGTTAAATCTACTCAAACAAGCAAGTGAATTGATGCCTGTTTTATATGCTACAAATATGTCTGTGGGTGTAGCACTTTTGAACAAACTTGTCTATCAAGCTTCAGCAACACTCAAAGATTTTGATATTGAGATTGTAGAGATGCACCACCGTCACAAAAAAGATGCACCAAGTGGCACAGCACTCACACTTAGTGAATCAGCAGCAGCAGGGCGTAACCTTGACATTGATAATGTTCGTATAAGTGGTAGAGATGGCAATATAGGCGAACGCACAAAAGATGAAATAGCAGTAATGGCACTTCGTGGTGGAGACATTGTAGGCAGACATACAGTTGGATTTTATAATGATGGCGAATTTATAGAACTCAACCATACAGCTACTTCAAGAAACACCTTCTCAAAAGGTGCAATTAGAGCAGCAAAATGGCTCAGTAATAAAGAGAATGGTCTCTACTCAATTACAGATTGTTTAGAGTTTTAATACTCGTTCAGTGGATTGACTTTTAGCAAAATGTCATCCATTGATTTAAACTTAATAGCAACAAGATAGCTTTGCGTTTTCTTTGTTGTTTTATAGATACGAAAACTTTTTACCTCTCCTATTACATCTACATCAAACTTTGCATCACTTGACAACTCGTAGCTTCTAAATTTCTTTAAAGACTCCAATCTATAGAGTATTTTATCTTTTACGATATAAGTTACATACGGATTCACTCGCCTATGCAGGGAGTGCGAACTTTGCAACACTACAAAATCCTCATTCTTCTCACGATTATTAATCAGCACCATCCCTCTAGGATTAAAAATACCAAGAGTAAAATCAAGAAAGATAACCTTCTTAATCTTTTGGATTTTTTGGATTTTTGAGACCTCTTTTTCTAAATTTGCATTTGAAATATTAAGAGTAGAGTATGTTTTATAGAGATAGAGCATCATAATAGAGAAGATACTCACAGCAATAAGCATCTCTATAAGCGTAAAAGCAGAGCGTCCTTTTCTCATCGTAGTTGTAACCTTGAAAGTGCAGTAGAAGCACCTTTATCAAGACGAATAACAGACTCTCCTATCTCTAGTGACATTTGAGGAGCAGTGGTATTGGTATCATCACTCAAATCTATATTTTTTACAACTTTATAGATAACCTCTGCCTTTTGTTCTTTGAGTTTTCGTCGTAAATTATCTTCCATATCAAACTCGCTTACCAAATCATAAAGATAAATATTTTTATTCTCCAGTCCAAAATCACTATTTTCTATCAAAAAAGAGGCATAATCATTTACATGCGACTCTTTTTTATAGGTTGCAAAGAGATAGGTATCGTTTGCATACATACGCATAAGTGCCAAAATAACGACTGAGATAATCATTACAGCCACCATCACTTCAATAAGTGTAAAAGCACCCCTCTTTGTCTGTTTAGTCATCACCTAAACCGATTCTAATCGCCTCATCCAAAGAGGTCTCACCAGCCAAGAGCATCTCTTTTAACTGCATAGAGATAGTTTTGAGTCCATCCTCTTTGAGTGCTGTTTTAATGGTATATTCATCTGTGGTTGATTTCAAAATATTTTTGATTTTATCATTCATAATCACAAGCTCCCCAATAGAGCGTCTGCCTTGGAAGCCCGTATAGTTACATGCCTTACACCCTTTTGCTTTATATATCACTGCATCAGGATTAATATCATAATCATTAGCAAACTCCTCTGCTAAAGTATCCTCCTCCTTGCACTCACTACAAAGCACACGCACAAGTCGTTGTGCCAAGATACCTAGAACAGAAGAGGAGATTAAAAAAGGCTCTATTCCCATATCTGCCAAACGCGCAATGGTAGCTGTGGCTGAGTTTGTATGGAGAGTTGAAAAGACTAAATGCCCTGTTAAGGCTGCACGCACAGCAATATCTGCCGTCTCCTCATCACGAATCTCCCCTATCATAATAACATCAGGGTCTTGTCGCAAAATAGAACGAAGTGCCGATGCAAAAGTAAGCCCTGCTTTTTCATTGACCTGAATTTGTGAGATAGAGTTTGATTTATACTCTACTGGGTCTTCAACAGTCAAGAGATTTTTACTCGGGTCTTCCACTTCACGCAAAAAGGAGTGCAAAGAGGTTGTCTTCCCGCTTCCTGTCGGTCCAGTTACTAGAATAATTCCATGAGAGAGACGCAAGAGTTTTTGAATCTCTCCAATAACAGAGGGATGAAATCCAAGTTCATTTATATGCGGAATTTGGGAGCTTTTCATCAAAAGACGCATAACAACGCGTTCTCCATAAAATGTCGGCAATACAGAGACCCTAATATCTAAAGTCTCCCCTGCTATTTTTATCTGTGTTCGTCCATCCTGAGGGATACGCTTCTCAGAAATATCAAGGTTTGAGATAACTTTGATACGACTCACGATAAGATTGACAACCTTTCTATCCAAATCGGCATTTTTTACAAGCATCCCATCAATACGAAAACGCACCTCTCCTCGTTTTTCCTGCACCTCTATATGAATATCAGACGCCCTCTTTTTGACTGCTTGATAAAAAAGAGCATTGACAAACTTGATAATAGGAGCAGACTCTTCACTTGTAAGAATATCTGAAGAGGTTCGCAAAAAGTCCGTAAGAGATATATCCTCTTCGCCCTCCTCCTCTCCAGACTCCTCTTGCATACTCTCCATAGTTTTATCGGTTCGTAGTTCCAAAAAGCGATTATAGAGTCTATCATAAGAGTCCTCATCAAGCATATACAGTGGATAGTTGCTTGCAAGCTTATTATAATAACCACTCGCCTCTGCAAGATATCGCTCACAGACAAAAGCACTCACCTCTCCATTAAATTCACTAAAAAGAAGATAGTTTTTAAGACTTAGCTCTGTCTGCAACTCCTCTGGTTCATATATATCCAAATCAAGATTATGAATGGTCTCAAGGTGTAACATCAGATTTCACCTCTTCTTTTTTCTCTTTCTCTTTCATCCTTGCAAATACCTCTTTATCATAACGCTTTTGGAGTTTTGAGAGGAGTCCTAAATCTTTTTGCAATTTAGAGAGCTTCTCACTCTTATCGATTACATAAGGAGTAAGAACAACCACTAAGTTATCTTGCTCTTGTGTCTTAGATTTGGAAGAGAAGAGCCAACTCCCAATCAAAGGGATATCACCAAGAAGTGGCACTTTACTCACAGAGTTTCTCTCATAGTTTTTCACAAGCCCACCAATAATAATACTCTCACCATGGCGTAAAATTGCCTGAGTTTTTACATCTTGTTTCGATGTTACAGGCTGTCCTGTTGCATTTTTAGAACCATCATCAAGTATATTCTCCAATACAACTTTGACATCTAAATTCACCTTCTCATTTGAGGAGACACGAGGTTTAATCGTAAGTGTCAAACCAACATCTTCACGCTTATAGCTATTTGTTACTCCTGAGGTTCCATTTGTGGATGTAACGGCACCCGTTGAGACCGATATTGTTTTACCCACATAGATAGAAGATGCTTTATTGTTTACACATAAAATAGAAGGATTTGAGATTGATTTTGATGCCCCATTCGTCTCAAGAAAATCAATCGCCGCACCAAGTGCAAAGCCTTGTGCAGCACCACTTCCTACTATTGAAGATGCTAGTGCATTGCCTACAATACCCTGAATAGGAGCACCACCAAAATTTGCAGACAAAGAGTAGAGCCCCTCAGCACTTGTTGCGGCACCATCAAAACCATAACGCACACCTAGGTTAGCAGCATTCTCTTTATTTATCTCTATAATTCTTGCCTGAACATACACTTGATACTTCTCTTTATCAAGCTCATCAATAATTAGCTTAATACCCTTGATAATAACAGGATCACCCACTACAATAATTGCATTTATCTCATCACTTGCAGAGAGACTCGGTTTGAGACTTGGATCTGAATATTTTTGTTTAGAGACAATACTATTAAGGGTTTTAAGAACAGCTTTCGCATCTGAATTTTTGAGTTCAAAAATTTGCACACTTTTATTAACACTCGATTCAACATCAAGTTTTTTAATAAGTTTCACTAACTTATCAACATTTTTTTTCTCTCCTACAAGAATAATACCATTAATATTTTCATCCACTAAAATTTTCACATTTTCTGAAACAACTTTTGTATTAAAAATTGTTCTTGCTACAACATTAATTTTAGACTGAAGTTTCTTTGCTTCTGTATTTTGCAGTGGATAAATTTCAACAACTTGCTCTTTTTTTACCTCTAAACTACGAATAACCTCTTTGATAGTCTCAATATTTTTGGGATAATCCGTAATAAGAATTGTATTGCTCTCTCTCATTGTCATTAGTTTTGCTGTTTTAGAGATAAGATAACGGATTTTTGCTGCAACAACATCTACATTTTCATTATGTATCTTTATAGTCTGCGTTACCATTAAGGAACCAGATGGATTCTTATGACTAGAGACTACTTTTACATTATGTTTTGCCGCTTCAGAGGAACGCACTACTTGATAGATAGAGCCATCTTGCACTAAGGTATATCCTTTTGATTCCAAAACAGAGATCAAAATACCCATTAACTCATCATCATATATTGGCGTTGTGCTTACAAAATTTACTTTTCCATTTATTCTATTATTTATCAAAATATTTTTATGTGTTACTTTAGAGATAAGCTTTATAAAATCGTTAATAGCCAAATCTGAAAAGCTTACATTCACCTGCTCTCTCGCAAAAAGAGTCATACTCAAAGCCACAATTAAAACAGTTACCTTAATGAATTTCATATACCAATTCCTTCTCTTCATTATTTCTTAATACTACTAAATCTAGTGTATCTATTTTATTAATCTTTTTATAGAGATTAAATGCCGCACTGTAGGAGTTTAAATCTATATTATTTGCTCTAATAATAATATCACCACGCTTGAGTCCCAAATTATCCATTTTTGAACCCTTCCTTACATGTGTTACACGAAAACCATCAATTTTATTTCCATTTTTTCTCTCCATAATGGATATATCTCTCCAAATCTGGTTAGGATTTTTTTCATAATAGTAAATATCTTGACGCGAAACCGTGTGCTCATTTTCACTCTTTTGAGATACAACTCTTACAATACTTGATTTACCACTCCTTGATCCCTTTTTACTGTTTATTTTTAAAATAAACTCTTTGCCAGATTTTGTAAAGAGTGCTCCATCTTTGAGGATTGATTTTAATCTATATCCAGCATAGTTCTCTCCAACTCCCACCATTGCCGTTTTTTTAGGAGATGACTTGAGTGATACAATAATAAAACCTTTCGTCTCATTCCCATAAAGCCCTTTTAAAATCATATTGGTAATACCTATACTTTTCTTTTTAGGTTGTGCTCTTTTTACCACATGTGCTCCATTTAAGAGCATATTTTTAAAAGTAATTCGATGATATGGAGGATTATAATTTTCTCTCTCTTTTAAGGAGACACCCTCATCTGGTAAGAACCACCAAAGAGCAACTGCTATAGACTTCGCTACTACTATAAGAAGCAATAGCTTCACAAAAATACTCAAATAGGAGTTAGAAACTTTGGACATATTTATACTCCCCATTAGATTGCTTTTTAAAATTACGCAAAGTTGCTCTATAATTTCTTAGCATCAAAGATGATGGTTTTAGAAATGCTATAATCTTCCTCTCTTTGATATTTGCTACACCCTGCACTCTCCCAAAATCACCTACTGCAGTAAATGTAACATTAAGAGGATTGAGCACAGAGTATTTTATATCTACATTCTCTATCTTTGTTGGTAACATTGAAGCCAAAGCACTTGAGAGATGAATATTATCTGCTTCTATTTCGTTGTAAAAAGCAAAAAGTGCTATATCTACACGCTCTATTGTAGCACTCTGAATCGACTCTACATAGAGGTCAAGATGACGCAATGCAAGAGAAAAACCCCTATCTTTGACACTCTCATGTGCAATAACTACATGATACTTCTGCAACTCTTTTTCTCCCAAGAAATAGAGACTCTCTTTTGGCATAAAATAGAGTAAAGCCCCCAGAAAAAAGAGCAAATATGCAAAAAACTTTCCTATCTTTTTTACCATTTTATCTCCATTTGTAAAGATGCCTTTCTATCACTTAACTGTTTAATCTCCAATCTATTCACAACATAATTACCATTGAGAATTTTTCCAAGTAAAAAGTTTAATGAATTAATATTCATATTTTGCGATGTCAATAAAATTGAGGAGTGTGTCACCCTTTTATTAATATTTGAAGCTCGCAACAAAGAACTTCTCAATATTCGATTTATACCTTTTTGTATCTTTGTTTTATCAAAATAGCTTGACTTTAATCCCTCTATTTTATCGGCTAAAACAACTGTCTTCTCATAAGAAGATTTTGCATCTACTAGTTCTTCTTTTGCATTATGTAACTTTACAACTATAAATGCTACAAGCACAATGAGCAGAAGTATTATCTGTAAAGGATTTATACGATTCATAATTTCATCTCCACATACCAGATATTATTCTTATATCTTGCACTATAATGCAACTGTTTTGCCCTGAAATAGGTCTCAATATAACGCTCATCTCCTTTTTTTAGACCACTATAATGCACTATAACTTTCCTATTTTTATAAGCAATAAATTTCACTTTATGTTTTGATTTAAGATGCATACCAAGCACAACTGCTAATACCTTTCTCAACTCCATTTGTCTCTTATAAATCTCTGTATAGCTTCTTAAAAGTGAGCGATTCTGCATCATGGTAGGTTTGAGTGCATATTTTGTAAATATACTCCCCCTCTGCGTCTGAATCTGCTCTATTTTATTCAGTGTTACAATATACTCCGTTGCCACAAGAACTAATAAAGCGATCAAAAGAGCTACAATAGCATAGAGACTCTTTTCATTAATGATATTTCCAAATTGTTTCAGTGTTACTCTATTTTTTGAGAGTTTGATGCCACTGACATCAACTCTCTCTTCTGCTTTGCTAAATTTTGCAGGGAGTAAAATTACTATGTCATCTTTAAGCAGCATCACCTCATTATCGTCTATCTTTTTTGGCTCTTTAAGATTTAAAAATTCATTTTGAGCAAAATAGACACCATTAATTTTTGAAGATGGTATCCCTTTTTTTGCTAAAATATCCAAAATATACTTATCATCATAAGCAAAAATAAAATAGTCATCTCCAAATTTATAGGCTTCATAACTGTATCTTCCCGCAGGAAGCACATCTTCAAAGAGTGATTCTAACAAAGGCTTCACTTCACGCTTTGATTTTACAGGCAAAGAGACCTTTTTTACCCAGTATAATGAGGGTGATAAAATAACATTGACACTCCCCTCCACCTGAAAATCAGCAGAGTTGCTATCGACAAAAATTGTATCGACCTGCTGTTTAAACTTCCATAACAAAATTGGACCCCTTTTTCGATTCTAAATTATATTCAAAAGTAATCATGGCTTTTGCATCATCTTTTATAATTGTGATTTCAACCCTAATAAAAGGTTGATAGTAGCTAATATTTTGATGAAAACGCAACAGAGCAAGTTTTTCATCTCGATTTAGACCTAAATCCTCTATTTTGGCATAATAGCCTGCATTTGCACTCAAATCTTCTGCTCTTTGTTTATCACATCCCAAAAGCAGTTCCCAAACTAAAGGCTTTACATAGTTTAAGTCCATTTTATAGTTTGTAGCATTGCTCTCTGCACTTGTGTAGAAAAGCTCAGTAGGTTTGATATTTTTAAGACTCTGTTCATGAAATGTCTCAGTATAAAAGGCATCTGCCTCTTCAAGCTGCTCTTTTGAGGCAATATAATCTCTAAAAAGAGTCGGTCTATTTGTAAAAATATCACTCTTATAAGAGCCATCTGCTTTTATGCCTCCCATTATATCATCAAGTATATTTAAATACTCTATATTTACCCCTTTTCGGGATAAAAAAGATAAAAAAGCTGTTCGTTTTTTTTTCGTATTAAAGATTTCAGGGCTTATTTTATCTCTTGCACTACCAATCTTTATAATCACGCTTGTATCCCCACTACTAAGCGGAATAAAAGAGGCTTCAGAAAGAAAAAGAGAGAGCGTATCTGCAGAGTTGATATTTGCCACTTGTGGTGCCTTGCGTAGCATAGTCAAAAAGTCTGCCAAAAAGCTCCTTGTTTGGATAAGAAACTGCTCATTATTGACACTCTTGGCACCCTCTTTTACATACTTCAGTCCAAGCCCTATACTCACACTCAATGCCATCACAAAAAAGAGCGTAATCATCAATGCAATGGCACTTCTCATCTTTTTACGCTGAGGCATTAATGGATACTCATAGAAAAAATTGGTAGCAACATAGCTGCAACAATAAATCCAATACTTCCCCCAACCATAAGCATAAGGGCAGGCTCAAGTAGTGTCAAAAGTGTTGCTATTTTATCTCGATTCTCCTCAAAATAGAGTTCAGAGACATTCGTTAAGACATTTTCAACTTCAGAGGTCTCCTCTCCAAGTGCAATAGACTGAATAAAAGCATAATCAATCTTTACATTAGATTCATAGAGTGCTTTTGAGAGAAGTTTTCCCTCTACAACCTTTTTAGATGCCTCTACAAAAAGCTCTTTAAGCACAAGATTATTTAAAATATTTGCACTCAAATTAACCGTTTGCACAAAAGGAACACCAGAACGCGTAAGCAAAGAGGCAATATAAGAGAAGCGTGCCAATTCACTCTTTTGGATAATATCACCAAAGAGTGGTAGCTTGAGTAAAAACTTATTGACTCCATAGGCGAACTTATAGCTTCGCTTCATCATAAAGAGAAATACAACTATAAAAACAGCAATAACACTCAAAATCATAGTAAAGTTATTTTTGAAAAAATCACCCATAGCTATAACTACAATAGTAGGTGTAGGGAGTGTTTGGTGCATACTTTTAAAAATACCTGTAATTTGCGGCACAACAAAAGTAAGCATAAAAGCTATCATTAAAAGTGAGACAACAATCATAAAAGAGGGGTAAGCAAATGCAGATTTTATCTCTTTATTTAACTTGTCTTGCTCTTTTAAAAATCGAGAGAGCTCCATTAAGACTTCATCCAAAAGCCCCCCATTCTCACTTACTTTTATAGATTCTTTATAAAAGAGTGGTAACTCTACTACATTTTGCTCCTCTAGTGCTGAGTAAAAATCTTTTCCCTCATCCAAATAAGTGCTTACCGTTGTGATAAAAAGCTTAATCTTTTTATTTTTCTCATAATGAGACTCTATCACTTTCAGAGCCGATACAATGGTAATCCCAGAGCGAATATACATAGCAAGCTCACGCGAAAGAACAGAGAGTTCTTGTGGAGAGATTTTATATTTTCTACTAAAATCTATCTTATCAAAAAAGGAGGGCAACTCCTCATCTATACTTTTATATAAAATATTTTTTGCTTTGAGTTTTGCTTTTGCTTCAGCTAAAGATTGTGCCTCTATCTTATCTTTAATCTTTTTTCCACCGGCATCAATACCTACAAATCTAAATATCATCGAATCACCGCATTTACTAAGTTTTCTTTGGCATCTTGTGCTGCTTGCATCGATTTATAGACGGGTGTCTTTTGTAAATATGTTGTCATGTCATAAAATTTGTTTTTATACTCTATTAGCACCTGATCGCCTATTTTATTATTATCAAGCGTGTAAGAGAAACAGATATTCTCCTCCACTCCATCTGCATTAAAAAATGTCTTTTGCTTTTGTTCGATGAAACCATAACTATTATCATACCTATAAGTTTTTACGCTATCATCTACAAAACCATCTATACTTTTTGTTTTGTTACCATCAAGATAAATGCCACAATTAGCACAGTTATCAAGACACAAAACTCTTGCACTCTTGCTATATTTTAAAGAACCCAAATACTCTTTGAGATTTTCTAAGCGAAGCTTTTGCGTCGAATCACTATTTAATCGTGAAAAGTTATTAATAGCAAGTGTATAGACAACACCCATAATAACAATAACAATCATCAACTCAATAAGAGTAAAGGCAGTGCGTCTCAAGCCTATTTACACTCACTCATTTTAATATCAGCAGCCTCTTTTTTACCACCCTCTTTTCCATCAGCTCCAAGAGAGATAAGTTCAACGACTCCATCATTATTCAAATAGATAAAAGGATGTCCCCAAGAATCTTTTGGCAATTTTGCATCTTTAAAATAACCACTACTTGAGTAGTTTGGATACTTCTGAGGGTCGGGATTTTTCACTAAAGCTTCAAGCCCCTCTTCTGTAGTAGGATAGACACTGTTATTAATCTTAAACATATCAAGCGCACCATCATAAATACTCTTCATCTGTACACAAACAAGATTGCGTTTAGCCTCTTCGCCCTTCCCTGTCAAACTTGGCATAACCATAGCAGCCAAAAGTCCAAGTATCACAATGACTATCATCAACTCTATTAAAGTAAAACCTTTTCTCATATTTCTTTGCATAAAACTACCTTTGTATATTTATTTATATATTATAGTAAAAAAGGGTTATATTATCAATACAAAAATTAAAATATTAAGAAATGAGAAAAGAAAGGAAGACGAATTATCTTCCTTAGCTAGTATATTTAGATGTATTCTGTTATTTTAGCAGACTGACTATATGTTTCATTTGTAAGCATTACACCTACTGCAGGTTTTTCAGCAAAATGGTATATTTCTACATTATCATTACTATCCCAAATAACTTTTAATTTACCATCTTGAGTAATTGACCATTTACCTGTATCTGGGTTACTTTCAAGAGATGTGAAAGTACCATCCGTATTGAATTTTTTATCTTTACTAGGATCACCAACTTTTATTGTATGACTGGAGATATCAGATGTTTGAAGTGCATAGTAGCTATCAGTAGTATTTGAATTGTTATTCAATGCATCTTCAGCTGCTTGTTTAGTTTTATACAAAAGGCCACCATTAACATCTTTAATATAAGTATTTGTTTGGGTAATAGGTCCTTTAAAAACATCACTATCAATATTGTCTCCATCTCCTCCTGTACCACTTATATGAAGCACACCATTTGTTATAGAATAACTAAAAGTAGATGTAACTTCTTTGCCCTGCTTCGGCCATGTGTCTAGCATAGTATTTCCATCATCTTTAAATTGTAAAGTTTCAACATGAACAGGATCTGCATCATTTACAGCAATATAATATGTTTTACCAACAATCAAATTTTTTAATACACTAGTCTGTGTTTTATCAAGATGTTGTTGTGCCTGCTCTTCAGTAACTTTATGTCCATTATAATCACTATCTTTTTGATCCAACTCAGAAACAACTGTACCAAGTTCCGTACCTTTTGGTACTGTAGTTATCTGTGCCTCCTGAAGTGCTTTTGTCAATACCTCTATAACCTTAGGAGTGATTTGAATACCATTAGTTGGATCACCATCATTATCTAACGATTGTAAAAATGCAGCAGTTACATTACTCTCTTCAACCACATTTACTTTATCTATAAGATTATCTGCTGGTACATTTTTTAAAGTCACTCCTGCAACTTCAAAAACACAATCTTTCCCTTTTTCAAAGGTAAAAGCTCCAGTTTCATCTGTAATACCTTTTTGTGAACCACAAATATAGTTCACACCAGCAACAGCACTATCAAGGTAGTGTCCTGTCCCTGTTGTTTGGTTATTATTACTTGAACTACCACATCCTACTAATACCAAAGAACTTGCCACAAGTACGGCACTTGCAACTTTCGAAATCATATTTTTTTTCATAAATCAATCCTTATATAAACTTATAACCAGTTTAGCTTAATGAAAATTAATTATACATTAATTAAAAATTTCATTTTATCTAAATTTCCAATGCACTTTGCGAAAGTTTTGCCCATGAGGAGTTTTTATCAGCTCTTATAGAAGCTTTATAGGCTTTTGTTGCCTCTTCATCTCTCCAGAGATTACTGAGGACATTTCCTAAGAGGTACTTTTGTCTTGCTCTATTTACTGGACTTAGTTCTCTTTTATCAAGAGATTTTATCACCTTATAGGCTTTTGTATAAGACTCTTTATTCATATATGCTTGATAAAGGGTAAATTCTACAAAAGGCGTTTGTGGATAGGAGTTTGATCTCTTTTGTATCTGCATAATTTTCGTTGCGTATTTTATGATAATAGTATCATCATGCATACTATTTCCAACTTGCATCATCGCTACATATCTGTCTATATCTCTATAACTCCAGCCAAAAATCTTCTCTATTTTGAGCATTGTTTTGAGCATACCATCTCTATTCTCTACCCTTTGATAGGCATCAAATAATATCCTATAGACATCCAAATATGGCGATTTTTTATTCTCGCCTATCAATGTTATTAAATCTTTTGCTGCATCTATCACATCTGTATAATTTCCAGTAACAAAAGCAACTTTTATATATCTATAGAGCCACTTCTCTCTTGCTTGCACGCTTTTTACTTTTAGATTTTTGAGTGCTATTGTTTTGGAGAGTGAAAAATCACCTCCTTTCATCGCACAACTATAGATACCATCATCCCATCTATCTGAAAGTGTTATATTATACTCTTGCGATATTGTGAGTACCTGCATACAATCTTGTTTCTCTAAGGCACGCTTCATATTTCCTGTCGCTGCCTCTTTTATAATTCTATTAATACCCTTGTAGCTCTCTGCATCAAGTGCTAATAAATCATTTTTAAGTGCCAACACTTGTGAATATTTCTTCTCTTTCAAAAGAAGTTTTGCTTTTTCGTAGAGTGCTTTTTGCCCTATTGTTTTACCCTTATACTCCTCGATAAGCTTATTATACTCTTTTAATCTAGCACTTGCATTTAAATCTGGCACATCAAAAAAGAGCTCATTTTTAATATTTTCAACTTTAGTAATATAATCTCCATCTGGAAACTGTTTTATATATGCATTTATCGCTTTAAGTGCTGCTTTTTTATCTTTTGTTTGAGCAAGCCATAGTGCTTTATCTTTTAATAACTCCTCATAGTCATCATAACTAGCATTAATACTTTTTAAAAGAGCTCCAGCTATAGCTGCTGCTGTTTTGTAATCCTCTATATCTGCAAAACTTTGCATCATCTTTTTTGAAGCCTTCAAATTTTGCGCGAAAAATGTTGGTTTTGCTTCCACAATTTTTATAGCATATTGTGCTGCCTCTTTTGAGTTACTCCCCAATAAGAGATTTGCCAAACGAAATGCAGCCGTTGCGGCAACTTCCAAGCTTTGCGTCTCTCTTAATGCTCTTTGATAATATTTTTTTGCCTCTTTATTTGCTGCATTATCTACCAGCATATCCCCTTTATAGATATAGCCCCATTGTGCATATATACTCTTAGGATGTTCACTAAAGAGTCTATCAAAGAAATAATCAGCATCTGTTGATTGTGAAAGTTTTGCATATCCTTTTGCTATCAAAGAGAGAACTTCAGCAACATTATCACTTGAGGAGTATTCTCGTAAGAAAGTTTTTGAAGACAATACAACGCCATCCCAATCTTTTAATCTACTCTCTACTTTAATTTTGTAGTAGAGCAATTCAGCTTTAAAAAGGGTATTTGGATATCGACTTATGACATTCTCTATAACATCCAAACAGTCGTTATATTTATGTTGTTTATAGAGTTTTTTCACCCGTAAATACTCTTTGACATCCTCTACCTTTTTAATATAAACAGGATTACCTTGCAAATCCAAACTCCCCACAAAAGGAAGCTTCTCTTTATCAAGATAGAATGGAAGATTCAGAGCAATATCAGAGTGCTCTTGCTCCTCTTTTAATAATGGTACCTTTTTTTTATATCCAAGAAGCGTCCAACTCTTTGCACTCTTGGCTCTGGAATGAAAGAGTGTAGCATCCTGCGTAAGGTCAAAAATATTAGAAAAAAGTTTTACCCTATAAACAGGCTTTATAATGATAAAAAACTTCCCTTTTTTTATTATCATATGGACTCTAAAAAAATCATTCTGAAAATCTTTAATATTTTTTGAAGGTTTTTTTGAGAATGCACAGACTACTTTTGTAATAATCTCAAAATCATTTTTTGTTGCTTTACAGGAAAAAGCCTCTTTTGCATCAAGACGGAGGGTAGAGTATTTTATAAAGTCATCTTTTGCACTATCAACCGAAATCTCTAGTGCAAATAAGGGGATAGAAAGTGAGATAAAGAGTATCCATCGCAACACTTTTCTCTCCCCATATATTAAATATTAATAGCCACTATTATATACAAATGAAGTAATAAACTCTAAAAGAGG
>FPHH01000045.1_pt1 | contig 28743 bp, 27 predicted proteins | sample 1057331 | NCBI WGS metagenome assembly FPHH01 (sample SAMEA4473311, study PRJEB15554) | hydrothermal vent metagenome | biome: marine basaltic hydrothermal vent biome; feature: marine hydrothermal vent; material: water | place: Pacific Ocean | collected 2011-06-14/2011-07-23 | depth 1155 m
TTGAATAGTTCTAGTATGGTAATAGGAGAGGATGTCAAAGCACTTTTTACAAAACATTTCTATAATAAATATTTTAACTTTATAAAGAGAGATGGGAGTGTTGTAAAAGTAGATATTGCAGGAGAATTTCCTTCGCAAACACAATTAGAATCAAAAGATATGATACTCTTAGATAAAGATACACTTCGTAATATTTTTGGATATAAAAGTAGTGAGGCGACTGACCTGATTGTAAAAATTGCTAATCCATTGGAGGTGCCATCCATTGCCTTAAAAATAAAAGAGAGTATTCCAAATGCAAAGGTGCAGACAAAAAAAGAGATGCAAAGAGCATTAGAGGGGCAATTTAATAATACGAGTGGCATATTTTTGATGCTTTTTATTATTACACTTTTTACCTTTTTTATTATTGTGTATGATAAATCGAATGGTTTAAGTAGTGAAGAGAAGAGGGAGATAGGTATTTTAAAGGCGATTGGTTGGAGAGTGGAAGATGTGCTCAATGTGAAACTCTATGAGGGGATTATTATCTCTTTTAGCTCCTATCTTATGGGGATAGTGTTGGCACTCTTTTATGTCTATATTTTAAATGCTCCAATTATTAAAAATATCTTTTTATCTTATAATAGTATGCAGAGCGTAACATTGCCATTTGTGATGGATTATGATACGCTCTTTTTACTCTTTTTTCTCTCTGTTCCTATTTATATTGCAGCGACAATTATCCCTTCATGGCGTGTTGCTACTATTGATGCTGATGAGGTGATGCGATGATACAACTCCACAATGTGATAAAAACTTATGATGATAGAGTCCAAGCACTCAAAGGTGTGAATTTACAATTTAAAGAGGGTGAGTTTATTGTCTTAAAAGGGGTGAGTGGAAGTGGTAAAAGCACTATTCTCTCTTTGATTGCAGGACTGCTCAAACCAACATCGGGAGAGGTCATAGTAGATAATAAAAAAATATCAAAACTTCCTGACCATTTTTGTAGCGAATTTAGACGCGATAATATTGGATTTATCTTTCAAAGATACAATCTTATATCTACTTTGAGTGTGCATGATAATATTGTATTGCCACTTCTTCCTGAAAATTTGGAGAGAGCGTTACTTGAAGAGAAGTTTCAAAGAGCAGTAACACTTTTTAATATAAAACATAAAGAGGAGAGTTTGGTAAAAAATCTCTCTGGAGGCGAACAGCAGAGGGTGGCAATAGCCCGTGCAAATGTCAATAATCCCAAAATTATATTGGCAGATGAACCAACAGCAAATCTGGATGAAAAACTCTCTCTTGATTTTATAGAGATAATAAGAGGATTAAAAGCAATCAATAAAACAATTATTTTAGCAACACATGACCCACTCTTTTTTCATCTTGATTTTGTAGATAGAATTATTGAAGTAAAAGATGGACAATGTTATTAACTCCTGAAATACTCACACTCGATATTTTAAATCTACTCTTTTTGCTTTTTGCTACTGTGGCATTTTTCTTTAGTGTGAAGATATTGGTGCAGTATAAGGCAGATGCAACGACATCACTGCAGTATAAACTTGAAAAGCAGAGCTATCTTGTTGCGACTATTATAAAGTTTATTTTTGCTATTAAAATTCCACTCTTTCTCTTTTTTGTATTTACGCTAGATAAAATTTCTACTCTTTTACCAGGAGCGATGTGTGGGGCAGGGGTTGTGAATGCTACACAGTATGGGACTCCACTTTTGATGCTAAAGATACTCAATTTATATCTTTTTGGGTATTGGATAGTTTTAAACAAAGAAGATATGAAGAGCGAAGAGAGAAAATATCTAAAATTGAAATTTTTTGTCTTTAGTTTTGCCTATATTTTACTGCTTATTGAGATTGTTTTGCAGATGAGTATGTTCTTTTCTATTGATGTGCATAGTGTCGTGGATTGTTGTGGTGCTATCTACTCTACAACAAATGGAACATATATGGCAGATATTATTGGGGCGAAGCCACTCTATTTGCTTACTCTTTTTTATGGGTTGTATCTACTTATTATAGGAGCCTATATTACCAAAAATAGATATTTTTACTCTATTTTTAATCTTCTTTTTATGATTATTGCTCTTATCTCTTTAATAGGTTTTTTTGGAACATATATTTATGAGTTACCAACCCACCATTGCCCATTTTGTATGCTACAAAAAGATTACCATTATGTTGGATATTTTTTATATACTTCTCTTTTTGTAGGGACATTTTATGGGATTATAGTAGGCTTGATTGCCTTTACTAAAAAAGAGCGAGATTTACGATTGAATATTTCGCTTTTCTTTGATACATTGTATGTTGTTGTAATAACTGCATATCCTCTCTTTTATTATTGGAAAAATGGAGTTTTTCTATAGGGAAGATTTCTTAAGAAGACCAATGAGGGAGTTGGCCTTCATAATTTTTGAAAAGGAGTGCAATGAAGATTAGTCTTGCTGATTTCTCATATATGCTGGAATGTCAAGATAGTCACTATCTAAATCTCCACCTACAACAATTCTTGGACGCGTTTTGAGGCGAGGAGTAGCTACTGGAGTTTCACTTACAAAGTCTTCATTATTTGTCGTAGTAGTAGTTGTTGCTAAATCTCTTTCAAAACCAGTAGCAACAAGCGTAATTTTGATATAATTTTCAGGGAGTGAAGTGTCTGTTGATGTTCCCCAGATAACTTCAGCATCATTGTGTGCACTCTCATGGACAACATCCATAGCATCTGCAAGCTCTAACATTGGAAAATCTGGATGCATACTAAAATGAACTAAAACACCCATTGCCCCATTGATAGACATATTGTCAAGGAGTGGTGATTCAATAGCAGTTTTAATAGCTTCATAAGCGGCATTTTCTCCTTCATGTTCACCAACACCCATAAGTGCCATACCTTTGTGGCTCATAACAGTTTGGAGGTCAGCAAAGTCAAGGTTGATGTCGTTATCTCCGCTTGAGAGGATAACACCAGAAGTTCCACTTACAGCTTGTGCTAAAATTGCATCAACAATTTTGAAACTCTCTTTGAGTCCAAGTTTTCTATCTATAATAGAGAGAAGTTTATCATTTGGAATAACTACTATAGAATCACTCTCTTTTTTAAGCTCTTCTAAGCCACTCTCTGCGAGTTTTAATCTTTTATTTCCTTCAAATCGGAAAGGTTTTGTGACGACAGAGATAGTAAGTGCACCAATCTCTTTTGCAATCTGTGCAACAACTGGAGCAGCTCCTGTTCCTGTTCCTCCACCCAAACCAGCAGAGATAAATACAATATCTGCACCTGTAAGTGCCTGTTTTATCTCTTCATAACTCTCTAATGCAGAATCTCTACCAACTTCTGGTTTCATTCCTGCACCAAGACCCTTGGTAAGTTTCTCACCTATTTGGATGCGAATTGCTGCATCTGTCTCATTTAAAACTTGTGCGTCTGTATTGACAAGCATCATTTCGATACCTGTTACATTCTCCTTGATCATGTGGCCTATCATATTGCCGCCACCACCACCGACACCGACTGCTATAATTTTTGCTCCGTTAAGGTTATGTGTCTCTTCTATTGTAAATGGTTCCATTGTATCACTCCTTTAAAATAACTGGTTTGCCCAGTTCCAAAATTTGCTTAAGCTACTCGCCTCAGCACCCTTTTTTTCTATCGTCTCTTCTGCCCCAAGATGCATCATTTTTGCTTTTTGAGGTTTTTCAGATGGTGCAACGGGAATATCAAGAGGCTTGTTCAAATCAACATTTGTCTCTCTTGCATGAATCTCATTAGCATGACGAACGCGTTTATTGACATCAATTTCATATCTCGTATATGCGTTAGCAGCATACATAATAAGACCAATGGCACTAGAGAACTCTGGGCCTTTGAGGGATTCAAAAAGTCCATTCATCTCTATTGGTTCAGCAAGTCTTACAGGCATTGAACCAAAAGTAGCAATAGCTAAATCTCTGATACCATCCATTTTTGAAAAACCGCCAGTAAGCACAACACCTGCACCAATTTGGTCTTTTAATCCACTATTCTCGATAAATTGTGCCAAAATCATAAGTGTCTCTTCGACACGCGCAAAGATAACATTATGCACCACCTCTAAAGAGACCTCATGGGTTGTATTTTCATCACCAATTACAGGTAACTCAATAAGTTCATTGCTCGGTTCAAGGAGTGATCCATAAGTAAGTTTTACTTTGTCAGCAACATTTAATGGCGTATGAAGTGCCATCGATAAATCATTCGTAACATGATTTGAACCAACACCAAGATACTCATTATAGCGTATAGAGTTGCCTGAATAGATAGCTATATTGCTCGTATTGCCACCCATATCAATGACAGCAGCCCCTAACTCTTTCTCATCTTCATTAAGTGTTGCAATGGCAGAAGCATAACTATTGAGCACAATATTCTCTACTTCAATTCCAGCACCTTTTACGGCTTTTCTTAGATTGTTAAGATTTGATTTTTGTGTGGTAATAATATGTGTCTCTACCTCTAGGCGAGAGGCATTCATTCCTAATGGATCCTCTATATAATCTTGGTCATCTACTGTAAAATTAAAAGGAAGAGCATGTAATACTTCATACTCATTTGGAATATTCGCATTATACAAAGATGTATGCATAACGCGTTTTATCTCTTCAAGAGAGACCTCTTTGCTTTGTATATTGACGATACCACTAGAATTGACACTTTTTGTATATGCACCAGATATGGAGACGATAGCCCGTGAAATAGCACTTCCAGAGACGCGTTTTGCATCTTCGACGGCAACTTTAATACTACGAGCAGCCAACTCAATATTGGTAATACTACCTTTTTTGAGTCCTTGTGCTTTTGTTACGCCAGCTCCTGTTATAGAGATGTTGTTATTATTGTCTATTTCCGCAGTTATCGCACAGATTTTTGTAGAGCCAATATCAATGGCTAGAACAGTTCTACTCAATTTAGAGTCCTTTGATAAATATCTCAGTTTTGTACATTTGTTGCAATTTTTTGATAAAACCTTGATTGAACATTGCACTTTTTAGTTTACGCACTTCACCGTTTAATTTAGTGTTTGTAGTAGAAAGCATTTTTTGTTCCAAAATGTTATATAGGACAATATTTCCGTCATTAAGTGTTATAAAAGCTCTCTTTTTATCACTTACAAAAAGTTTTTGTAGAAAATCAGTTGCTTCCATTTTTGTTAATGGTGCTAACTTGTCATTTGCTTCTACAGTAATAAAATCTGTATCTTTCCCTTTGAAATTGTTGAGAGAATTTTTAGCAATTTGCATAATCTTCTCTTTTTTCATCTCTGCTATATAGAGAGGAAGAAGCTCTTTTTTTGCTGCATCAAAACTTTTTACTTGTGATGGTATGATTTTTGTAAGTTTAAATATATAATAACTCTTACCAACTTTAATAGGTTTGATAAAAGGATTTGCAAGAGAGTGTTTTGTTATTTTTTCTAATACCTCTGGAGTGTAAGGGTTGTTGGATTGAGAGATAGTTGCCTCTGCTGGAGTGATACCTGCTTTGAGTCTCTCTTTTTTGAATGCTATATAGAGTCTTAATGCCTGATCTTTTGTTGCTTTTTGATTAAGCTCTGCTATAACTTTCTCTTTTGCCTGATCTAAAGGAAGAATTTTTCCATCTTTTGATTTATAGTGCATTTTATTCTCTTGGTAGTGCGTTGCTATTTTTTTTGCATCATACTCTTTTGTAATAGGAGCTTGTTTTACAAAAGATACTCGATAGAGAACCTCACTCATAAAATCATTTTTGTGTTTTTGCCAAAATGTTTTGAGTTTTTCGTCTGTAACATCGACTTTAATATCATTTAGCGTAAGGAGTTTATAGTTGATTTTATCTGCAATTTTAAATATGGATGCAAGAATATTTTCTTCGTTTTTTGAAACCTCAATAGGAAGAAGTTTTAGTGTTTTCTCTATTAATAGCTCTTTTTTTAGTTCTGCTTCATACTCTGTAGGAGTGAGCCTATTTTGTGCAAGCACTTGCTTATAAAGCTCTTTGCTAAAGATACCATCCTTTTGGAACACTTTTTGTGCTTCTAGTGCTTTGATCACTTCCGCATCTGTTGTCACTAAATCATAAGAAGAGGCAAGATTTAAAATAAGTGCTTGTTGGAGTAGGCTTTGGAGTGCCTGTTTTTGTAGTCCATACTGCTTTGCTTTCTCTTCATCAAAATTACCTTGTAGTGCTCGGCTGTATTGACTATAGAGACGAGAATATGCTTTTTGGAGTTGGCTTTGAGAAATTTTAATATCTCCTACTTTGGCGACTGCTCCGGATTTATTTCCATAGCTATATTGTCCCCATCCTACAAAACCAGCACCAATAAAAGCGATAGTCGAAATCCAAATAGTTATTATAAGCCACTTTTTGTGCCTTTGCATCCATGTAATCATATAGTTTATACCTTTTTTATCAAATTTATGTAATTTTATGTAAATTCGTATTAAAACTTGATAAAGATATGATACAAAGCTATAATTTGCTTATGAAAAATGAAGAATTAAAAAAGAGAGACTTGGATGTTCTTTGGCATCCATGTTCTCAGATGAAAGATCATGAGACACTTCCTCTAATTCCTATAAAAAAGGCCTATGGAGTTTATCTAGAAGATTTTGAGGGAAATAGCTATATAGATGCTGTGAGCAGTTGGTGGGTCAACCTATTTGGACATACAAATAAATATATAAATGAGAAGATAAAGGAGCAGTTAGAGGCACTTGAACATGTTATTCTTGCAGGATTCACACATAAGCAGGTGATAGAACTCTCTGAGAGATTAGTGAAAATAACACCACCTTCTTTAGATAAATGTTTTTATGCTGATAATGGCTCTTCTGCTGTTGAGATAGCACTCAAGATGAGTTTTCATGCCCATTTGAACGATGGTAAAAAAAAGAGGCTCTTTGTCTCACTTAAAAACTCCTATCATGGGGAGACAATAGGGGCACTGAGTGTTGGAGATGTGGAACTTTACAAAGATACTTATGCACCACTTCTGCTTGAGACAATGCAAACGCAGGTTCCAAAAGATATGAGTGAGGAAGCAGCATTAGAGGCTGCTATGGCATTTGAGCAGTTGTGTGAGCAAAGAGCCGATGAGATAAGTGCTATTATTGTTGAACCATTGATTCAGGGGGCAGGGTATATGCATATGTATCATCCTCTTTTTTTGGTGCGTATTCGAGAGATTTGCACAAAATATAATGTGCATCTTATTGCTGATGAGGTAATGGTTGGATTTGGGCGAACGGGCGAACTCTTTGCATCGCAAAAAGCAGGTATCTCTCCTGATTTTTTAGTGCTTTCAAAAGGGCTTACCGGAGGCTATTTACCGCTCTCTGTTGTGCTAACTTCCAATGAGATTTATGCAAAATTTTATTGTGATTATAACCAACACAAAGCATTTTTACACTCACACTCCTATACAGGAAATGCACTTGCATGTGCTGCTGCAAATGCAACGCTTGATATTTTTGAAAATGAAAATATTATAGAAAAAAATAGAGAACTCTCTGCCTATATGGCTCAAAAACTGCAAAAGTTTGAAACACTTTCTAATGTAAAAGAGATTCGTCAGACAGGTATGGTAGCTGTGGTAGAGTTACAAGGGTATAAACCAGAGGAGAGAATAGGGCTAAAAGTCTATCAATATGGTTTGCAACATGGAGTGTTATTACGCCCACTTGGGCATATTATCTATTTTATGCCACCTTATATTATCACCAAAGAGGAGATAGATATAATGATGGATTGTGCGTATGAGGCTGTAAAAAGCCTCTAATCGCATCTGCTATTTAAACCAGCTTTTCATCTTCTCTATAGCTGAATCTAAAACGCTCTCATGTGGTTTAGATTCTATCCCAAAAGACTCTTGGAGTTTGTTGAGTAGTTCTAATTGCTCATCATTGAGTTTTTTAGGGTATTGGATGTTTATGATTGCGATAAGGTCTCCTTTGCCGTGACCATGCACATCTTCTATCCCTTCTCCTCTAAAGGTAAATCGTTGCTTATCTTTTGTGCCCACATCAAGTTTAAGTTCTAACTCTCCTGAAAGTGATGGGATGCTAAGTGTTTCGCCTTTGATTGCCTGTGTGAAAAATACAGGAATTTCTATATAGACATCATTATCATCTCTTATAAAGTGTTTGTCTTGTTTAACCCTAAAGGTGACATATAAATCCCCTCGATGCCCTTTTTTGCCAATATTTCCCTTGCCAGATACTCTTAAACGATTTCCTGTATCAATCCCTTTTGGCACACTAATTTTGACGCTATCTCTTACCTCTTCATAGCCTCTACCATTACAACTTTTACAAGGGTCTGTTGCGGATGTTCCTGTTCCATTACAGACTGGACATGTTTGAGAGAATGTCATAAAGCCTTGTTTTATATAGATTTGTCCTTGCCCTTTACACTGCGGACAAGTGGAGAGTTTTCCATCTTTTGCACCTGTGCCATTACATTTTTGGCAAGATTTTTTATAACTGAATTCTATCTCTTTTTCACATCCAAAGACTGCTTCATTAAAATCAATCTCTAAATCCACATTCACATCAAGTGGATATTTATCCATATCTGCTGGGTTTTGGCGTCTTCTACTACCACCCCCACCAAAATTACTAAACATCTCCTCGAACATACTGCCTAAATCATCAAAACCAGCAGATGAGCGAGAACCACCTCCCATACCTTGAAGCCCCTCTTTTCCATAACGGTCATAGATACTTCTTTGTTGGTCATCGCTAAGACATTGATAAGCTTCATTTATAAGTTTAAATTTAAACTCGGCATCTTTATCTCCAGCATTTTTATCCGGATGATACTGTTTTGCTAATTTTCTATATGCTTTTTTAATAGTAGTTTTATCAGCATCTCTTGATACCTCTAATATTTCATAATAGCTTAGGTTTTCCATTGTCGTAACATCCTATATAATTTTTTCGCAATTATAGCAAATTTTTTACTCTCTTTTTCTATTATCAGTCTATTTACTATAGAACTATGCTATACTTAATTAAGAAAAAACCTTTTTTAAGCGTAATAAAAATTTGTGAAAATAGTATGGCGTGGGTTGAATAAATTGGAAGATGGGGATGTGTTTAAAGTGAAATTTTTTTTATTATTGTTGTTTTTATTTTTACAAACTTATCTTGATGCGTATGAGGGGTGTCAATCTAGTAAAAAACCTGATGGAACAAAGAGTAAAATTGATGTTGCACATATTCAAAATGATGCATCTCGTGAGAGTATGGAGCGGTGGCTCGCAGGTGGTTTTGCACTAGAGGCCTATAAGGTCAATTATTTACTCCCTTTTGGATATGCAAATAAGCACTATTTATCGAATGGTCGCCCTGTGAGTTATCAAAATATAGAAGCAGCACTACAAGTGAGTCTTAAACGCAAAATAGTATCAAATCTTTTTGGACTGCATGGGGTCTGTTATCTTGCCTATTCGCACGAATCTTTTTGGCAGTTATATACCTATTCTGCACCCTTTAGAGAGACAGATTATAATCCAGAGGGTTTTGTGGTATTTCCTGTAGATGATGAGCAATACTCTGTGAAAATACGCTCTTTGAAGTTTGCTCTTGCTCATAAATCTAACGGTCAGCCAAATACGAAAAATGTTTATGTAAATGGGGAGAAGATGAATAATCTCTCTAAGAGTATAAATTATATCTATTCTACAATGAGAATGCAACGAGATACACTTATTATTGATTTTACAGTGCAAATGCCACTTGGAACAGGGGCAAATCTTAGTGATAATCCTGATATTATGGATTATTTAGGCTATAACAAGATTAAATTTACCTATTTTTATAAAAAAAGCATATTGACACTTATGGGAAGAGGGAATCCGAGGACATTAAGAGGAGCAGTAGAGGCAACATACTCCTATCCTCTTCGTGATGAAACAAATTTATATATAAAATTTTTTAGTGGATATGGAGAGTCTCTTATAGACTACAATCATAATATTACGAAATTCTCTGTTGGTTTTAGTTTTTCTCGTTAGAGTTCAAAACTCTTTTGCATAGACTCTTTTATCTCTTCTATTTGAAGTTTGTTATTTGTAAAGAGCCTATTTGCAAGAATACCTTGTCCTAAAAGCATATCGGCACCATCTTTATAGGTGAGATTATGCTGTGATGCAAGTTTTAGAAAAGGGGTAACTTTGCCATAAATTGCATCGGCTACATAGCGTGTATTATCTAAAATTGTTTCAAGAAGTTCTTGTGGAGCAGGGAGAGAGTTATCCTCAAGTCCAGCACTTGTTGTATTTACCACTAAATCATAGGCACCTGTTTGAAAATCATCCCATGAAGCTGTTTTACATCCAAACTCTTTGAAATATGCAAGTCGTTTTTTACTTCTATTGAGTATAGATACACTCATATTTTCTTCCAAAAAACGGATTGCAAGTGCTTTTGCCGTGCCACCTGCACCGATAATTAAGATATTTTGAATATGTTTAAATTCACTAATCGCGAATAAAAATCCATCTGCATCAGTGTTGTAACCAACAAGTTTGCCATTCTCATTGATAAGGGTATTGACAACGCCAATTTTTTTAGCAAAGCCTCTTACTTCATCACATGCTGCAAACGCAGCCTCTTTGTGTGGCACAGTTACATTTGCCCCAGAGAGTTTGAGTTTGAAAAAAGTCTCTTTGAGCTTTGTGGCATCTTCTAAATGAGTGCGAGTGTAGCATGCTTTGTAATTACAGTTTTTAAAGACAGAGTTGTGCATTAAAGGGCTGCGAGAGTGTGAGACCGGATTACCAAATATTGAAAAAAGTTGCACTATTTTTTATCCAAATCTTCAAGGGAGTGTATCAATGCTCCAAGTTTATTATTGACTTCAAGATACTCTAGCTCATTTTGACTATCAGCGACTATCCCCGCACCTGCTTGAAGCACCACTTTCTCCTCTTTTACCATGGCAGTTCTAATAGTTATAGCACTATCCATATTGCCATCAAATCCAAAGTAACCAACACTTCCACTATAAAAACCGCGTTTAATGCCCTCATACTCTGCGATAAGTTCCATTGCACGGATTTTTGGTGCTCCTGTCATTGTCCCTGCTGTAAAGGTTGCCATAAAGAGATCAAACATATCTTTGTTCTCATTTATCTGTGCTACAACATCTGAGACAATATGCATCACATGCGAGAAGCGTTCGATATGCATTATATTTTCAACTTTTACACTTCCTGTTTTTGCAACACGACCAACATCATTGCGACCAAGGTCTATAAGCATAAGATGTTCTGCTAACTCTTTAGGGTCGTGGAGGAGTTCAATTTCTAGCTCTTTATCTTTTTGTTTCGTAGCACCGCGTTTTCTTGTTCCTGCTATTGGTCGCAAAAGAATTTCACCATCAGTAAGCCTTACCATTACTTCAGGAGAGGAACCTACAATACTAAAATCTTCATACTCCATCAAAAACATATAAGGAGAGGGATTTTTAGTGCGTAAAATTCTGTAAAAACTAAATGGGTCTACTTTAATATGCCTTGTAAAACGATTTGTCATAAGTATTTGAAAAACATCACCACTCTTAATCATCTCTTTTGATTTGTCAATCATCTCAAAAAATTTCTCTTTAGAGTGTGCAAATGAACCTTTGTCATTGCCAATATTATAAACTTTATGTTTATATGTATAAGTGCCTTTTAGGCTATCTTCAATAGTTTGAAATTTCTCTGCATACTCATTTAGTGTCGAAATAAGTGTGATTTGATGATTACGATGAGAATAGACGAGAAGAAGTTTTGGTAGAATAAGATCTAAATCAGGAGTATGCAATTCATCTTTGAGATTGTTCATGTATGATTGCAATTTTGGTTCAAAGACTTTTACCATATCATAGCCAATATAGCCTATAAAACCATCGACATAACCAACATGTAATCTTTTTGTAGCTTCTTTATAAATTGTAGTATCTATATTTGCATAATACTCTTTGAGAAACTCAAAAGGATTTTTGTCTATAATTGTCTCTAGAGAGTTTTTATCAGTATATACGGTTTTGTTTTCTTTATATTGGAGTCTCTCTCTTGCTCCAATACAGATAAAACTATAATTACCATCGCTCCCTCCAGCACTCTCAAAAAGATAGCTAATTTCACCTTGAAACATCTCTTTGAGTTTTGAATAGACAGCAATTGGTGCGAGTTGGTCTTGTGTAAATTGTTTAGAATGTATCAAGTTTTCCCTTATAGTTTAACTAAAAATGCTCCACGAACAACTTTTGAACGCAGGAGTGCTTTGGCTTTATTTGCCTCTTCTCTTGTATTAAATGGACCTACCAATACCTTATTAATATTTTTAGCTTTATGATAGGAGTATTTATAGCCTAATTTTGTAATTGAGTTTAAAAACTTTTTGTTTGGTTCATATTTTGAAAAAGAACCTACTTGCACAAAATAGCCATGCCCATTTGTTGCAACTTTTTTTGGAGTTACTTTTTGCTTTTTAGCAGGAATTTTTGTTTCTTTTTTTACTTTATGAACTTTTTTATGGATGACTTTCTCTTTTATTACTTTGTGCTGTTTTTTTACACTTTTCTCTTTTTTTGCAATAGGTGTAGTTTTTACAGGTTCTTCTATCTTCTCTATCTTAGGTTCCACCTTAGTTTCTACTTTTGGTGTGTTACTCTCCTCTTTGAGTTTTTTTGCAATATGGTCAAGATTGGTCTCTTCTTGTTCTTCTTGCACTACAGGAACATCTTCAAAAAGAGGCTCTTTTATATCATCAGCACTATTTTTTGGGGCTTCTGTTTTTGGCTTAGGTGGAAGTGCTGCATGTGGCAGATTACTTGTGCCTTTTGAATTGATTGAATTCATAAGCATAACGACAATAATAAGGACAACTCCAAGCGTAGCAATAGCCAATATAATCTTTTTGTTGGAATTTGATGCACTATCTTTATTTAGCACAATGTCACTTAGTTCATTATTTTCATCCATATTTTTACCTCAATTTTTATATTTTTTAATAATAGCAAAAATAGTATAAAGTTGCAACACTGCAGCCAACTATTTTACATATGTTTTGACCATGAAGCTCCACGCTCTTTTGCATATACTTCATAAGGAAGTGTTAATATATTATACTCTTGTGGAGTATCATTGTTTGGGAACATTCTCCACTGTTTTGGCTGTTTTGCAGCAAGTTTCATACTTATCATCTTTCCAAGTTGTATCGCTTCTTGAAGTGTAGTATGGCCTTTATGAATATAGAGATGCAGATGCCCTTTCGTTTTTGTCTCATATGCGGTAAAGTTGATGTAACCTTCTTCACGAAGAAGGAGTTGTGCACGATGATAAAATCGTTCTGGGTCTCTTCCATTATAATCAATAACAATATTCTCTGCAATTCCTTTATTATCGACTACTGAGTGTGCCACGGTGATTTCACCTTTGAGATGCTTATTGATAATTGCTTGTGTCAGAGGTTCATTTATCTTTTCAAATTTGTTATAAAAAGTGCGCCCTTTAAAAGAGATTTTATTTACTACTGAATCACGCTTGATCCAGTAGTGGTCGCTTACCATCTTTATAAGTTTTAAATCCATAGCAGTCATACAAACACCTTAATATGTTGGTTGATTATAGATTACAAAGTTTTGTGCAAGTTCTTTCAGCTCTTCTTTGATTTTTGCTTGTAGTTCTGTATTTGTAATGTCATCTAACACATCAGCAATTTTATTTGCTATAAGTTCAAACTCTTTCTCTTTCATTCCACGAGAAGTAAGGGCAGGAGAACCAATACGAATACCAGAAGTAACAAATGGACTTCTTGTCTCACCTGGGACAGTATTTTTATTGACTGTAATACCTGCATTTCCAAGTGCTGCATCAGCATCTTTTCCAGAGATCTCTTTTCCTACAAAGCTTACAAGCACAAGATGGTTGTCTGTTCCATCAGAGACGACATTATATCCGCGTTTCATAAGCACATCTGCAAGAACTGCTGCATTTGCTTTTACCTGTTTTGCATACTCTTTCCATTCAGGAGAGAGATTATGTTTAAATCCAACTGCCTTCGCTGCGATTACATGCACAAGTGGGCCACCTTGAAGGGCAGGGAAGATAGCAGAGTTGATTTTTTTTGCAATATCTTCATCATCTGTCATAATCATACCACCACGAGGACCAGCAAGTGTTTTGTGTGTTGTTGTTGTCACAACATGTGCATAAGGGAATGGACTAGGGTGTTCACCAGCAGCAACAAGACCAGCAATATGTGCAATATCAGCAAAAAGAATAGCACCCACTTCATCAGCAATTTCACGGAAGCGTTTGAAATCAATTTCACGCGCATAGGCAGAGGCACCACAAACGATAATTTTTGGCTCTACAATTTTTGCAATATCCAAAACTCTATCGTAGTTGATACGCCCATCAAGCTCAACACCATAAGTAAAAGAGCTGTAGTTTTTACCAGAGAATGATGGTTTGGAACCATGTGTAAGATGTCCACCATGGCTTAAATCCATACCTAAAAGTTTATCACCAGCTTTAAGAAGTGCAGCATAAACAGCACCATTTGCTTGGCTTCCTGAATGTGGTTGGACATTTGCATATTTACAACCAAAAAGCTTACAAGCTCTATCAATTGCTAATTGTTCTACACTGTCTGCATATTCACATCCACCGTAGTAGCGTTTCATAGGATAGCCTTCAGCATATTTGTTTGTAAAAACAGAGCCCATCGCTTCCATAACAGCAGGAAGTGTAAAATTTTCAGATGCAATCATCTCTAAATGGTCGGTTTGTCTCTCTAACTCTTTTTCACATAAGTTAAATACTTCTTCGTCAAACTCTTTTAAAAAACTCATAGTGCTAAATTCCTTGTAAAAATTAAAATATGCTTATTGTACTAAAAATATGATAATAAAGTTCTGAATAGCAATATTAATTCAAAATAACTAAAAGAAAATAATTTTCCTTTAAGCCTATTTATGTAGAATTTTAATAATACATCGTCAAAAAAGGATAAAAGATGAGAAAATATGAAACATACAAATGTAATAAATGTGGTAATGTTGTAGAAGTGCAAAATGTAGGTGGTGGAGAGTTACATTGTTGTGGTGAAGCTATGGAAATGGTTACAGAATCACTTACTTTAGTAAATCTTATGAAAGCTTTTGCTGGGGAATCACAAGCAAGAAATAGATATGAATATTATGCAAAAGTGGCTCAAAAAGAGGGTTATAGAGATATTGCAGCCCATTTTCAAAGAGCAGCAAATAATGAAAAAGAGCATGCAAAACTTGAATTGGCACTGCATAATAGAATAAAGTTTGAGAGAGAAAATAATTTTGGAACAACTGCTGAAAATTTACAAGATGCTATTAATGGTGAGCATTACGAAAATTCTAGTATGTATCCTGATTTCGCTGCAATTGCTAAAGCTGAAGGTGATAAGGAAGCTGCAAGGCTCTTTAGTGCTATTGGAAAAGTAGAAATAGAGCATGAAAAAATGTATAAGATGCTTTTAGAGAGGCTTAATACTAATCATGAATTTGAAAGTGATGAAGAAGAAGCATGGATTTGTGAGGTATGTGGCCATATTCACTATGGAAAAAAAGCTCTTGAAAAATGCCCAGTTTGTAAACATCCAAAAGAGTATCAGTCTCGTTTAGTTGAGACAAAATAGAGTAGAATTTCTTCTACTCTTTTTCTTTAGTATTCTCTTCGCAGATATCTTCGTTGAGAGGTTTCATAGCAGGAAAGAGTAATACATCTCGGATGCTATGCTCATTTGTAAGAAGCATAACAAGTCTATCTATTCCTATTCCTTGTCCAGCAGTTGGAGCCATACCATAACTTAATGCTTCAACAAAGTCGCTATCCATTTCATGTGCTTCATCATCACCACAATCTTTGGCTGCCATCTGTCCTTTAAATCGTTCAAGTTGGTCTAATGGGTCATTGAGCTCTGAAAAGGCATTTGCAATTTCACGCCCTGCGATAAAGAGTTCAAATCTTTCTGTAATCTCTGGATTTGTATCGCTTCGTCTTGCAAGTGGAGAGATTTCAACTGGATACTCTGTAATAAAAGTAGGGTCTATAAGTTTCTCTTCTACAAATGCATCAAAGAGCTCTCCTTGGAGTTGTCCTAAGTTCATTTTTTCATTTACTTCAAGATTTTGCTCTTTGAGGTATGCTATGATTTTCTCTTTAGAATTGACTATATCCTCTGGAACGCCACCAATAACACTTAAAGATTGAATAAGAGGAATCTCTTGAAAATTTTCAAAATTTACCTTTAAATCGCCATAAGGAAGGAGTGAAGGGAGCTCTAAATGTTCAAAAAGATATTGAAAATACTCTTTTGTAATCTCTATTAAGTCTTTATATGTTTTATATGCCCAATAAAACTCTATAGAAGTAAATTCTGGATTATGCGTTGCATCCATTCCCTCATTTCTAAAGTTTCTATTGATTTCAAAAACAGCCTCAAAACCACCAACAATCAGCCTTTTTAGATAGAGTTCTGGAGCAATTCTTAGATATCTATCGACACCTAGTGCATTATGGTGTGTAACAAACGGTTTTGCATTTGCACCACCTGCTATTGGATGCATCATTGGAGTCTCTACTTCTAAAAATCCTTTATCCTCAAAAAATCTTCTTGTAAGAGAGATAACTCGAGAACGCGTTTGAAAAGTTTTTCTTACTTGGGCATTCATAATCAAATCAAGGTAGCGTTTTCTATATCTTACCTCTTTATCTGTAATACCATGGAATTTTTCAGGAAGAGGGCTAATTGCTTTTGTAAGAATTTTTAAATCATCAGCATGGAGAGAGAGTTCTCCTTTTCCTGTAACAAAAGGGTAGCCATGCACCTCTATAATATCACCAACTTCAATATTTTTTTTAAAAATGGTATTGTAAAAACCTTCAGCAAGATTATCTCTTGCTACATAGAGTTGTAGCATACCACTCTCATCTTCTATCTTTACAAAACTTGCTTTTCCCATAATACGAAGAAATTTTATACGGCCACTTACTGTATAGAGACGCGTTGTATCACGCTTATCCTCGGTTTTTTCGATATCTGTATTTATATTTAAAAACTTTTCTATTGTTGTATTGCGTTGAGAGTTATTTGAGTAGGGATTTAATCCTGCCTCTTTGAGTATATTTGCTTTTTCAATTCTTTGCTGAATAAATTTATTGCTGAACAATTATTTTTCCTTTTTAGTATCTGTTTTTTCTTGACATTTTTTGCAAATGCCATAAATCTGCATGGAGTGGTCTTTCATTTTAAAACCAAGCTCCTTCGTAATAGCATGCTGGCGTTTTTCTATCTCTTCATCTACAAACTCTGTAATCTCTCCACACTCAGTGCATATAAGATGATCGTGATGCTCTTTTGCACCGAGTTCATATTTTTTCCCCTGTGCACCAAAAGAGAGAGAGGTAACTACATTGGATTCCTCCAATAGAGAAAGCGTCCTATATACGGTTGCAATACCAGTTTTTAATTCTGGATATTTTTTTTGTATAAGATGGTGTAGAGCCTCTGGAGTAAGATGTTCATCCGAATTATAGAGTGTTTCTAAAATGACTTCTCGTTGTATTGTGAATTTTAAATTATTTGCCCTAAGCAACTTTTTGAAACTTTCTAAAAGTTGCTCATATTGCATTGTTCGCTCATTAAAGTCAGTTGTAATATTGGGCATCTTACTTCTCTGTAATTTTTTCTGACTCTGCTTCTTTTTCACTTGTTTCTGTTGTGTTTTCTGCTTCTGTTGCGTTTTCTGTCTCTGCTTCTTGTGTAGATTCTTTTATGGTCTCTTTAGCATTTTCTACTGCTTTTTTTACCTCTTCTTCTACATTTTTTTGCATATTTTCTTGCATATTTTGGGTTGTTTCATCGATTGTTGTATTAATCTTATTGCTCATTTTTGTTGGGTCCATTTTCATAATATAACCACCTGTTTCAACAAGAATAGGAAAGAGAATACTTCCCTTTGTTGCCTTATCAAGATGTGGTTTGATTGCTTTTACATTGAAAACAGCAAAGGCAATAACTGAGGCAATAAGAAAAAATTTCCCCGATGCAAAAATAAATCCAAAGATTCTATCAACAAGACCGAGACCACTAAGAGAGCTTAACTTTTTAAAAGCAGCACCTAGAGCAATCATCGATAACCAAAAAACAGCTAAAGTAAATAGAAAACCTGTAAAACTGATGACTGAACTATTGGTAAAGTGAAATATATTTTCATTCAAATACTCTCCCACCTTTTCCCCCATACGAGAGGCAACAAAGAGCCCTCCAATTATACCAATAAGTCCAAATGCCTCTTTAAATAAACCGTTGAGTATCCCTTTTAATCCTAGCAACAATATTATTATTGAAACAACTAAGTCAAAATAGTTCAATTCCATCTTCCTTCCCTCTCCACTAATTTCTTTTAGAGTCTCTAAAAGACTCTTTGAATTTACGCAATTATACATTTTTAAGCATAAAAAAAGCTTTTTTGAGTGATATTTTGGTTAAAATAACGAAAATATTATTTAATAAGGTTCTAGAATGAGTAATTGGAGTCCAACTAGCTGGCGAGAAAAACCGATATTGCAACAACCCACTTATCCAAATCAGGCAAAATTGGAGTCAGTTCTCTCTGAATTGAGAAACTATCCTCCATTGGTTTTTGCTGGTGAGGCACGCTCTTTAAAAGAGCAACTTGCAAATGTTGCACAAGGGAAGGCGTTTTTACTGCAAGGGGGTGATTGTGCTGAGAGCTTTTCAGAGTTTCATGCAGATAATATCCGTGATACTTTTAAAGCATTGATGCAGATGGCAGTTGTGATGACTTATGCTGGTGGGCTTCCTGTGGTAAAAGTGGGGCGTCTTGGTGGTCAGTTTGCAAAGCCTCGTTCATCAGATACAGAGACGGTAGATGGTGTGACACTTGACTCTTATCGTGGTGATATTATTAATGGTATAGATTTTAATGAAAAGGCACGCGTTCCCGATCCTGAACGCATGATAAGAGCCTATAATCAAGCAACTGCAACACAAAATCTACTCCGTGCTTTTGCATCAGGTGGCTTGGCGGATTTGCATAAGGTAAGTAAATGGAATCTCGATTTTGCTTACAAAAGTGAAATAGGTGAGAAATATGAGGCTATTGCTGAAGATATTGAAAAATCTTTGCAGTTTATGGAAGCGTGTGGCATCACTTCAAGAACATATAGAACACTTCGTGAAACAGATTTTTTTACTTCACATGAAGCACTTTTACTCCCTTATGAAGAGGCATTTACGCGTAAAGACTCTATCACTGGTGATTGGTATAATGTAGCCGCACATATGGTCTGGATAGGGGATAGAACACGCCAACTTGATGGTGCACATGTAGAGTATATGCGAGGTATCAAAAATCCTATTGGAATCAAAGCTGGACCATCAATGGATCCTGAAGATTTAGTAAGATTAGCACAGGCTGTAAATCCTGATAATGAAGCAGGACGACTCAATATTATAGTAAGAATGGGTGCAAATAAAGTTGCTGAGAATATGCCACAACTTATTCGTGCTATTGAAAGGGAAGGATTAAATGTTGTTTGGTCGTGTGACCCAATGCATGGAAATACTATCAAATCTTCAAATGGATATAAAACGCGTCCTGTTGATGATGTTTTAACAGAGATGAAACAGTTTTTCCAAGTGCATCGTGCTGAGGGAACTTTTGGTGGCGGTGTCCATTTGGAGATGACCGGTAAAAATGTTACAGAGTGTATTGGTGGTAGTTTTAGAGTGAGTGAAGAGGATTTAAGTTCTCGTTATCATACACATTGTGACCCGCGTCTTAATGCAGACCAATCTCTAGAACTTGCATTTTTAATTGCAGACTCTTTAAAAGATGCACATAAGTAAGGTTTTTACCTTACTTGAAATATATTCTCTTTTTGTATGACGCTGAACTCTGCTCCATAGCTGATTCTTTGTTGTATTCCTCCACGAGCTGTCAAATCTACCACAACGCCTAAATCTTGAGTCTCTATACTTTTTGTAATTGTTGCAAAAATCTCATAAGCGATATCTTCGGCATTGTATTTTTTATCACGAAGTGAAGTGATATATTTTTTAAAGTCTAAAAGATTAAAAGTCTCTCCTATACTTAAAAAATTGATATAAACACTTCCGCGATAGGGTTGCCCACTCTGTGCAAGAAAAAGCAACTCATGAGAGAGGTATTGGAGTGTTGTATTTTTAACTATATCTACTTTTTGGAGTTGCATTAGCCTATCCTTTGTGGGTTGAGATTGCGATTTAAAAATCTATATTTTTCTATCTCGTTATACTTCTCTTCACCATTTGAGTAGCTAAATGTAGGGTGTATGCTGATGTTTCCTCGTGGATAGAAGAGTCCTACAACTTCAAGATATTTTGGTTCCATTAGCTTCACCAAATCTTTTCCAATTTTATTGACAACATCTTCATGAAACTCTCCACTCTTCATAAAGCTAAAGAGATAGAGTTTGAGTGATTTGCTCTCAACCATTTTAATATTTGGAATATAGTTTATAATCAGCGTGCCAAAGTCAGGCTGGTTTGTTTTTGGGCAGAGTGAAGAGAATTCATCGGCATTGAGTGTTACCCAGTAGTCCATTTGAGGATGCACATTTTCAAATGTCTCAAGGAGTGTCGGGTCATATTCATATTTATACTCTGTTTGTGTGCTTCCGAGCTGTGTTACCTCAGAGGCTCTTTTGGCTTTGTATTCTTTCTCATCCATTTGCTATCTCCTCCTCTTTCTCCTGAATAGTGAGGAGTTCTTCTACTTTTGCCTCATAACGCTCCTCAAGCTGTGCAAGTTCTGCTGCGAGTGCTGTAATGCCTCTCTCCTCATAGCATTTTGGATCTGCAAGGCAGATATTCATCTGCTCAATCTCCTCTTCAAGGGCATCTATCTCTTGAGGAAGTTTTTCAAGTGCTATTTTCTCTTTATAAGTGAGTTTTAGTTTTTTCTCTTTTACTCTTTTTTGCTCTTTTGGTCTCTCTTTGGTTGCCTCTTTTTCCATACTCTCAAGCTCTTGTAGCTCTTTTTCGAGTTCAAGGTATTCAGAGTAGAGTTGATGGGACTCCTCTATGGTTTTATTTGGCTTGAATATAAAGAGTTTTTTTGCAATTTTATCAACAAAATATCTATCATGCGAGACAATTATAACTGCCCCTGCAAAGTTTGTGAGTTGCTCTTCTAAAATATTGATAGTAGGAATATCAAGGTCATTTGTAGGTTCATCTAAGATGAGAATATCGACATCTTGCGTAAAGAGAAGGGCTAAGGCGACACGGTTTTTTTCGCCTCCACTAAGCACACCTATCTTTTTATCTAAAAATTCTCGTGGAAAGAGGAAGTTTTTGAGGTATCCATAGACATGCAAATCACTTCCACGCACATTGACACGGTCTCCTCCATGAGGACAAAAGGTCTCAATAAGATTTTTATCATCATCGAGCATCTCACGATGTTGGTCAAAGTAGCCTACTTTAAATTCACCGCGTTTAATAATCCCTTTGGTTGGTTCTATTCTTCCTAGAAGTGCTTTAAGCAGGGTTGATTTTCCACTTCCGTTTGGTCCTACAATAGCGATAACATCTTTTTGTAATATTCGTGTTGAAAAGTCGTGCAGTAGCTCTTTGTTGCCAAGTGTAAGTGCCAAATCTTCTACCTCAAAGAGCATCTTTTGTCTATTAATACTTTTATCTCTATTGAAGTGTTTTGCCTCTCTTTGGAGTTCTACGGACATTTTTCTTATTTTTGCTGGGTTTGTTTTTGCTGCTTCACGCAGTTGCATCAGACGCTCTTTTCGCCCTTCATTGCGTTTGAGCCTTGCACGGACACCACGGGCAAACCACTCATTCTCTCTTTTGAGCAGACCTAGGAGGTTTTCATGCTGTTTTTGGAGTGTTCTTAGATACTCCTCTTTTTGTCTGAGATAGCTGGAGTAGCCACCACTATATTCATGGAGTTTGCACTCATCCACTTCAATACTTTTTGTAGCAATTCTATCTATAAAGTATCTATCATGAGAGATAAAAACAAGGGTAAATTTCTCTTTTAGAAGTAACTCCTCAAGAAATTCAACCATATACACATCAAGGTGGTTGGTTGGTTCATCAAGGAGTAAGATATCTGGTTTTTGTAGGAGTAAAGAGGCAAGAGCCACACGGCGTTGTTCCCCTCCACTAAGGAGTGCAATGGGCTTCTCTTCATATTTTTTTAAATCAAAATGCTGAATAATGCGTTCTATTTTATCATCAAGATTCCATGCATTATGGTGCTCTATGTAGCGAGAGAGCTTTTCATGTTCGTCAAGGAGGAGCTTGTTTTCAAAATCTTCAGAGAGCAGTAAAGAGAGTTCATTATATCGCTCTTTAGCTGCATTTAGCTCTTTGAGCCCTGCTTCTACTGCCTGACGAACTGTATGTCCATCTTCAAACTCTGGACGCTGGTCAAGCATCTTAATCTCTATATCATTTTGAGTGATGCGTTTACCGCCATCCAAATCTAATGTTCCATTGATGATTTTCATCAGAGTCGATTTACCACTACCATTTTTGCCAATAATAACGATACGCTCACCCTCATCTACATGAAAATCAATCTCTGTAAGAATTTTTTGTGCCGAATAGTGTTTTGAAACTTTTTGTAAATCAATTAATGCCATTTGGAATGATATCTATTATAAGGTTAGGATAAACTTTTTTGGTTAAGAAAGAGCTAAACAAATTCTTGATATATTATAGGCTTAATAGAAATAAGGATTTCTTTCCCCATGAAACAATTTAACTATATTTACAAATTAAAAGAGTCTTTTTTATCGTATCTTTACGATAATAACATTAGTGAGTCCGAAGATAAGATACTTATACAGCTCTTTTCGTCAAAAGGGAGAGAGACTACTCAAAGAGCAGTCGAAGATATTTGTATAGCACTTCCAAATGCGACACTTATTGGTTGTTCAAGTGCTGGAGAGATTATTGATTCGCATTCAGTAGAGGAGGAGATAGTATTAAGCATCTCTATTTTTGAAAAAACGACGATCAAATCGCTCTATAGAGATATGCAAGACTCTTATCTTCTTGGTGTGGAGATTGCAAAAGAGCTGATAGAGGATAAGACAAAATGTATTATCTCTTTTGTTGATGGACTACAACATATAAGCGAAAAATATATTAAGGGGGTTGGAGATAATAATCTAAATGGCACAATTATTTCAGGTGGTTTAGCTGCAGATCTTCTCCAATTTCAAGAGAGTTTTATTATTTATAATAATAAAATTTACTCAAATGGTGCAGTCGCTATTGCTCTTAGTGGAGAGGAGCTTGAGGTCTATAATGATTATAATCTTGGGAGAAAGGCAGTTGGTCCAACCTTTACAATTACAAAAGTAAAAGAAAATAGAGTTTATGAGATAAATAATAAACCTACTATAGAGTTTTATACAGAGATGTTAGGAGAGGATATTGTCCGAAATATGCCTGCTTCAGCTATTGAATTTGCACTCTTAAAAGAGGAAAATGGTATTCATTTTGCCCGAATGTTACTGAAGAGATTTGATGATGGAAGTGCTACTTATACGGGGACTTTTCATGAAGGTGATAGTGTTCGTTTTAGTTTTGGTGATTTGGCATGTGTTGCAAAACATAATTCCATAAAGGGAAAAGAGCCGAAAGAGTGGAATTTTCAAGCTGCTTTTCTCTATGCATGTGTCTCAAAAAAAGAGTTCTTATCTTTTGAACTAGAGAAGGCCTTTCCTGCAGTTACAAAAGGTCCTTCTGTTGGATTTTTTAGCTATGGAGAATTTTATAGTGCAAAAGATGCAATGCTTTTAAATATGGCAAGCTCTTTGCTACTTTTGCATGAAAAGGGAACAGAAAATAGAGTTGGTGCAGAAAAGAAAGAGATATCTTCTGTAAAAAAAACAAAATCCACAGGAAGTGCAATTCTTCATCTTATTGATTATGTCTCTGCCAATTTTCAATCTCAACAAAAAGAGTTTGAAGATACAAAATTTAAACTTGATTCAATTTTAGCTGCTATTAACAGTGTTATTGTTATCTCAAGGACAAATCCAGATGGCATAATTACCTATGCAAATGAGGGATTTGAGAAGATAAGTGGATACTCTAAAGAGGAGCTTATTGGGCGTTCTCATAATATTGTGCGTGATCCAAAAGTGAAGAGAAAAGTCTTTAAAAAGATGTGGGAGACTATCAAACAAGGGAAGGTTTGGTATGGAATACTCTCTAATAGAGCAAAAGATGGTTCTATCTATTATGTAAAAACACATATATTTCCAATCTTTGATAGAGATAATGGGAGGATAGTAGAGTATTTAGCAGTAAGAGAGGATGTTACGAAGCTCGAACATACGATGAAAAAGATAAAAGAGGAGAAAGTTGCTCAGGCGATGTTTTTGGCAAATATGGCACATGAAATTAGAACGCCGATGAATGGTATTTTTGGTTTTACGCAACTTTTGGAGAAGAGCGACCTCTCTAAGGAGCAAAAAAAGTATGTTCATATTATTAGTAACTCAACAAAAACACTGCTAGGGCTTATTAATGATATTTTGGACTCTTCAAAAATAGCAAATAATAAATTAGAGCTTGAAAAGATTACGATTGATTTACATGAAGAGCTTTTAATGGTGCATGAGTTGTTGCAATCTTTAGCACAAGAGAAGCAACTCAAATATAAGATAAAATTGGATGCGAAGATGTCGCACTCTGTTAAGAGTGACCCAACAAGATTGAAGCAAATTATTACAAATTTACTCTCAAATGCGATTAAATTTACACCAAAAGGGGGAAAAGTAACCCTAAAAACAAAGGTGCTTTTTGATGGTGAAGATTTTCAGACGATACGATTTCAGGTAAAAGATAGTGGTATTGGGATAGCAAAAGAGAAGCAAAAGAGTATTTTTAAACCATTTACACAAGCAGAGAGTGGGACTACAAGAAAATTTGGTGGGACAGGATTAGGGCTTACTATTAGTGCAAATCTTGTTAAGGCATTTGGGGGTAATTTAAGGGTTAAATCGACCCTTCATAAAGGAACAACCTTTTTCTTTGATGTAAAATTTAAAAAATCCGATGTAAGTGAAGAGAGAAGAGATAGTCTAAATGATGCAGAGAATAATTTTGCTATAGATAATAGTCTCAATGTGCTTATTGCGGAGGATTATGATATAAATAGGATGCTTATAGAGGCTATATTTAAAAACTATCCAAATATATCTTATGAGTTTGCTACTGATGGGGAAGAGGCGATAGAAAAGGCAAACAATGGCTCTTTTGATATAATATTTATGGATATAAATATGCCTAAATGTAATGGTATAGAGGCAACAAAAGAGATTCGTAAAACAGTGAAAAATACTCCAATTATCGCCCTTACAGCGAATGCTGAAGAGATGGAGAAAAAAGAGATATTTGAAGCAGGAATGAATGATTATATTGCTAAACCTATTGAAATTGAAGAACTCCAAAGAGTGCTAGAGATATATGCTCCAAAAAAAGAGCCTGTTGCATCAGAAGAAATAGTTGATTTTGAAACATTGCTAAAAACAATAGAAGCAAATTTAGGGGTTGATAAAGAGACAATTCTTCCTCTCTTTAATGCTTTTGTGCTCAATTTAGAGGATTCTATTAAAAAGCTTGAAGATGCTTTAAAAAGGGAAGAGAGAGAGGAGATTATTAATATCACGCATAGATTAAGAGGCACTGCTGCATCTTTTGCCTTAGAAAAAGTTGCGAGCATACTCAAAGAGATAGAGCAAGAGGCAAAAAGTGGTGCAATTAGAGCTTATGCAGAGAGAATTGAGGCACTCAATACTATACTGCATCAACTACAAAAGGCATTAGCAAATGAACTCTAAATACAAAATTTTGGTAACAAATGATGATGGCTATGATGCAAAGGGGTTAGAGGCATTACGAAAAGCACTTTGTGAGCTTGAGGATGTGGAGGTAATCGTCGTTGCTCCTGCAAATGAAAAATCTGCATGTGGGCACTCTTTGACATTGACAAAGCCTCTGCGTTTTGTAGGATTAGAAGAGAACTTTTTTAAGCTTGAAGATGGAACACCTACCGATTGTGTCTATCTCTCTTTGAGTGTAATATTTCAAGAGCATAAGCCCGATTTGGTAGTCAGTGGTATTAATCGTGGCTCTAATATGGGTGAAGATATCACCTATAGTGGCACGGCTTCAGCTGCTATGGAGGGTGTTTTGCACGGTGTTGCCTCTATTGCTATTTCACAAGTGATGGACTTTAATACTCCTAATGAAGATTACTCTTTGGCATGTGAGACGATTAAAAAAATAGTGACAAAGATACGCAATAACGCATTTCCATTAGGAGAGAGAGAGTTTTTAAATATCAATATCCCTCCTGAAGTGAAAGAAGCAGAGATGAAAATTACCTATGCTGGGTATCGCATTTATGCCAATGATGCTGAGGTGCATCGCAATCCTCGTGGGGAAGAGCACTATTGGCTAGGGTTACATCCTCTCAATTTTCAAGCACGAAGTGGAAGCAGAGGAGTGAGTGATTATGAGGCTATTCGTGATGGATATATCTCTATCACACCGATTATGCTTGATTTGACTGCTTACAAAAGTATGCAAAAGTTAGAGGATTGGCTTCTTTAATGTCTAAATATAGTCGTATAGAGTTACTTTTGCAAGAGGATTTTTCAAAGCTTAAAGATGCAAAGATTATTCTGCTTGGTGTTGGTGGAGTAGGGGGTTTTTGTTTAGATTGTCTCTATAGAAGTGGTGTCAAAAATATCACTATTGTTGATTTTGATAGCTATGATATATCAAACCAAAACCGTCAAATCTGGTCAGAACTTCATGAAAATGAGGTAAAAGTAGAAGCACTCAAAGAGCATTATCCTGAGATAAATATTATTAAAAAACGCATAGATGAAGCGTGGGTGCATTCGTTTGATTTTTCGCCTTATGATTTGGTGCTTGATGCCATAGATGATAGAGTTGCCAAGCTTGCTCTAGCCCAGAAGTGTTATAAAAAGCTTATCTCCTCTTTTGGAAGTGCCAAACGGCTTGACCCGACAAAAATTCAGGTAGATGACATCTGGAAAAGTTATGGCGATAAGTTTGGTGCAAAAATCCGATATGAGTTGAAAAAACGAGGATTTAAGAAGAAGTATAAGGTGATTTTCTCCTCTGAAGAGATTGTGACTAAAGAGAACGGGAGTTTTATGGGTGTAACAGCATCATTTGGGCTTACTATGTGTGCTGAGGCAATAAAAGAGATAAGGAGTAGAAGCAGTGTTTGAGTTTTTGGATAGTGATTGGTTTAACATAAGCTTACAGATAGTTTTTCTTGTAGCATTGATTTATGATGTGCGAAAATATCGTGAAACTAAGAAAAATGAGTATATTATCAATATTGTTTTAACGATTGGTTTTGCTATTTGGGTGCTTTACCCTTACTATATCTCCTATACAGGCTGGAATGAGGGACAAAAAAGCGAAATGCTCTCTCACTGCAAGGGGGATGAAAACTCTACAAAACTATGTAAATGTCTCGATGATATGACCTTTAAAAATTATACCTATGAAGAGTATAAAAAGTTAGATAGAAACTCTAGTGAATATAAAGATTTTTTAAAAGATGCAAAGGATGATTGTCTTGATGACTCATGGTTTTAATCTGAATGATGATTTGGTATGTGAGGGGCTTATTGGAGATGGTTGTGGGGGTGGAAGAATTTTTGTTGTGCAAGATGAGAAGTTACAAGCCTTTGACCCACAAACAGAGACTTCTATAGAACTTTTGCAAGATGTGAAAAATGCAGTGAAAATCGCTAAAAAAGGGTGTCTTATTACTATAGAATGTAAAAATGAGACAATTCGCTTTGATTTGTCACTTCTTGCGAAGATTTAAAGAAGAGTGCTTTTATTTTTTGCTATAATCTAATTAAAATTATTAAAGAGAATAGATTATGCAAAAAATTGAACCGATGACATTATATGGCTATGAAAAGCTTCAAGCAGAAGTAAAAGATTTAAAAGTGGTAAAACGCCCTGGTGTGGTAAAGGCTATTGAAGAGGCACTTGAGCATGGGGACTTAAAAGAGAATGCTGAATACCACGCAGCAAAAGAGATGCAAAAGAATATTGATAATCGTTTGGCAGAACTTCAAGAAATATTGGGACAGTCTCAAATAGTAGATCCTAGTCAGCTAGAACATGCAAAAGTGAGTTTTGGCTCTACTGTAGTGATGACAAATCTTGATACTGATGAACAGGTTACATATACTATTGTGGGTGGTTCAGAATCAAATCCTGATATAGGGCTTATCTCTTTTAACTCTCCTCTTTCAAAACAGCTCTTGGGAAAAGAGGAGGGTGATGAGGTGAAATTTCGTCTTCCTGGTGGAGAGAAAGAGTTTGAAATTGATGAAGTAAAATACCAAGAAATAGTATTTGAGACAAAATAGTTATGAGTAAAAGAGTAAATGTAGGTATAGTTGGTGCAACAGGCTATACAGGGCTTGAACTTGTAAAAATGTTAGTCAAACATCCTATTTTTGATTTGGTCTATATTGCAAATTCAGAGGGTGGTACAACGATAAATAAACTCCATCCCTCTCTGAATGGCGTATGTGAAGAGGAGGTCAAAAAAGCAGATGTTGAT
>FPHH01000031.1_pt1 | contig 28679 bp, 31 predicted proteins | sample 1057331 | NCBI WGS metagenome assembly FPHH01 (sample SAMEA4473311, study PRJEB15554) | hydrothermal vent metagenome | biome: marine basaltic hydrothermal vent biome; feature: marine hydrothermal vent; material: water | place: Pacific Ocean | collected 2011-06-14/2011-07-23 | depth 1155 m
ATATAGCTATAAATTTAAAACCATTCCAAGAAGAGTTGTCAATGCACTTAAAAGAGCAGAAATAGATATAGATGCACTCTCTACAGGTGAGATTAAAAAAGTTACTACAACACTTATAGAGCTAGAGACACAATCGTTACAAGAGGAAGTAGAAGCACTTTTAACACAAAAAGAGAATATAGAGAGAGCATTAGAAAAAAAAGCAGATGCACTTCAAGAGAAAAAATATGAAATCTTTCATGCACTTGAAGAGGATGTCAAACCAAAAGTTGATGCATCCCTCAAAGATGTGATAAAAGAGATTACCTTTGAAGCTATCAAAGAGGGTTCTTTAAATACTATTCGTGTGCGTAAAATCCTCTCAACAATTTTAGCAACAGCTATTGATGTAGCAGAAGCTACGCCAACAAAAGCAGATGAGATGCTCCGTTTGACACTTAAAGGGATGCGTGGTGGTTTGCTGAAATCTATTAATAGATTTAAACAAAGAGTTGCCTATATGCCACTTGAAGCAAAACATATTCTTATAGAGGATTATGAAACTATTCTTGAGGATTTAAACCAAACAGATACACTCTTTTCACAAATCATTCTCACACAAGCAAGTGAAAGCTCTCCACTGCTACGAAAAATGCTTATAGAGATGAATAAAGATATGCGTTATGACCTTGAAGAGCTTGTAGTTATCTCCAAAGAGACAGCAGATGTTATTCGTAATAGATTTTCAAACTTTGCCAAAGGTGCAGTAAAAAAAGCAGATGTTGCTATGCAATCACCAAAAGCAAAAGAGGCGAAGCGTATGGGTGTACAAGCGATGGAAGCAGCACGAGTAGTGCTTGGTTCGGCTCTAAAATCAGCGAAAGATGTTATGGAGAAAAAAGAGAAATAAATCTTTACTTAAAATAAGAAATTATTATAATATTATTGATATGTTTTATAAGTATATGCAATATAATATTGTTATCTATAAAAATATAAGGAAAATATTATGATGATTCACCCCGCTACAGTCCATTTTGCGATGATTTTACCAGTTGTTGCTGCAACATTTGGGACACTTTATCTATTTAATAGAAGTGAAATTATGGCAAAAATTTCGGCACGCACAGCTTTAGTTGCTGCTATTGCTATGATAGGTGTTTGGTACACTGGAGAAAAAATTGCAGGTCCTGAAGTTTTTGGGCTTCTTGATGCTGCTGGTAAAGCCGAACTTTTAGAGCATAGAAATCTTGGTCGTTACCTTGCAATAGCAATGACATTTGTAGCACTTATACAAATCATTGGATGTAGAATGAAAAAGAGTGGCATCCAAATTTTTGGTATTTTACTCACTATTGTCGTTATGGGCGTTACTTTTCTGCAAGGCAAACATGGTGGAGAGATTGTATATAAATATGCAAATCCATTTGAAATAACACAACTAAAAAACTATATTGCAAACAATGAAGATTTTGATATGGCTGATGATGATGAAAAAGTTGGATTAATTCAAAAAGAGATTACCATTCTCAATAAAACAACATGTGAAAAAATTGGTTGTGCAGAGAAAGAGAAGAAAAACAATGAGCAATAAAGAAGTAAATAATCAAAATATCAAAAAAGCGATGCAAGAGGAACTTGCTCGCTTTTTACAAAATAGAGAGAGCGCAAAAACATTCTCTCTCTGTATGCAAGAGAGTAATCAGTGGCTCAAAGAGAGAAAAAAATAATGCAAATATTCTGCACTAAACTCTATCAAACACAACTCCGTTCTCTCTTAGAAGAGTTCCCACAAGAACAACTTGATGCTGCAAAAAGTTTTAAACTCTATCTCGATACTGTTATTATTAATATCCCCACAAAAATAGAGAAATTCAAACAATCTCCTCTTTTTGATGATGAGAATATAAAAGAGCTTGAACATAAAGGGCTTCGTATTCCATTTTATTATGAAAAGGAGAGTGAAACTTATCTTATTCTAGGCATCATCAAGGTCTAAATAAGGCTATGATATAAGCCATACAAATTAGAACTATTCACGATAGTTATATAATTATTTCAAATAATTATATAACTGTTTCAATAAGTAACTAAGATAAGTTTTTTCAATAATATTACAACAAAATGAGCCTATTTTCTGTATAATAACTTGTATCAATGTTTATACTTAATGTTTGAATAACATACTCAATAGATAAACAAACTAACAAGCTATTTTTAAAGGAGAAAATGTGGATATTAAAAAATCTCAACAAGAGTTAGACACAGCATCAAATGAAGATGCACAAAGTGCAACTGTTGGGAGAAGAGACTTTTTCAGAAAAACAGCAGCACTCTCAGTGACTGCACTTGCTGGAACATCGCTTCTATCCTCGAATGCTAACGCAGATGATTCTGCCATTATGGAGACACCAAAGTGGGCAACTACTTGGGGCGATCCTATCACAAAAAATCTTTATGGTATGCCATCAAAATATGAGCATAATGTAACAAGAAGATACACAAAACTACTCGCTTCTGGAAACTACAGAGCATCTATTGCAGTAACACCTATTCAAGATTTAAGTGGAATAATTACTCCAAATGGACTCTTCTTTTCACGCTCTCATGGTGGAGTTGCACAGATTGATCCAAATGAGCATAGACTTATGATTACAGGTTTAGTTGAAAAACCTATTGTCCTGACTATGAAACAACTCAAACGCTATCCAAGTGTAACGCGAACACACTTTATAGAGTGTCCTGCCAATGGTGGGCAAGAGTGGAGAGGTCCACAATACAACTCTTTACAGTTTGCAAAAGGTTTTATGTCTTGTGCAGAGTGGACGGGAGTTTATGTTAAGACTATTCTTGAAGATTTAGGGCTGAAGCCAGATGCAAACTGGATGCTTGCAGAGGGTGGAGACTCTTCTAAAATGGGTAGAACTATCCCTATCGATAAAGTATTAGATGATGCTATGATTGTGTGGGGACAAAATGGTGAAGCACTTCGTCCTGAGCAAGGGTATCCTATTCGTCTTCTTGTTCCAGGTTGGGAAGGTAACTTATGTGTTAAATGGCTTCGTCGTTTAGATTTTGCTGCTGAGCCGTGGTATTGTAAAGAGGAGACTTCCAAATATACAGTGCTTAAACCAACTGGAAAAGCTATCCAACACTTCTATGCAAATGAGGTAAATTCAACTGTTACTTCTCCATCTCCAGAGATTGACTGGTCAGATTTAGAAGATGGTGATATTGTAGAGATTGAAGGACTTGCTTGGTCAGGAATGGGAACAATTACAGGTGTTGATTTATCATTTGATGGTGGAAAAAACTATGTAGAAGCAAAACTCAAAGGTCTTGTGCTTCCAAAATGTTGGACAAGATGGAGCTATATGCACACCTATAAAAAAGGTGATGAGCTTTACCTTACCTCTCGTGCAAGAGATGATGCTGGCTATATCCAACCAACAATTGATCAAGAGACACTCAAAGTTGGTGTTGAAGCTGTTTATCATAGAAATGCAGTTGAGACATGGAAAGTTGAAAAAGATGGGAAAGTTACACATGTAGAGGTCCGTTCTCAACTCGATCGCAAAGGCAAAGGCCCACTATTTATTGAAGGGAAGGCGTAAAAATGATGAAAATGAATAAAAAATTATTAATCTCACTCTCTGCAGCTGCAGTTCTCTCTTTAAGTCTATCGGCATGCACAGATAGTGCAGCAGCACCGACGACTGCTCAAAAAGTTCCTACGGCAGCTTCTATTGATGGTGGTGTAAGCTATCCTGTTGTAAATGCAATGACAGGCCCTTACCATGTAAATCCTCAAGTTGCTAAAGATGCAAAAAAAATCTTTAATGGTCGTGTGCCAACAAAAGCAGAAATTGCGGCGTGGAATACAGATATAATGCCTGATGGAACCGGTCTTCCTGAAGGTCAAGGGACTGCTGAAGAGGGTAGTGATATCTATGATGAGAAATGTACAATGTGTCATGGCGACTTTGGTTCTGGTGGTGGAGGATACCCATCCCTCTCTAAAGGAAATGCACAAGAGCTCCATGCAACACTTACAAATCAAAGAATTAAACCTGATGAAGATGGTCCGGTGCGTGTATTTGGAACCTATTGGCCACACGCTAGCACACTCTTTAGTTATATAAAAGATGGTATGCCACATCCACAAACAGGAACTTTAACTGATGATGAAGTATATTCACTTGTTGCATTTATTCTTAATGTAAATGAGATGGAGATTGATGGCGAAGAGGTAGATGATGAGTATGTGCTTAATCGTGAGAAATTCTTAAAAATCAAAATGCCAAATGCAAATGGTTTTGAGCCAAATATAGATGGACCACATGGTCGCGAGAATGTGCGTAAATACTTCTCAAATCCAGATAATTTTGGGGCACAAAAGTATGATGTAAAAAATCCTACTACAAGATGTATGCATAATTGTCAAGAAAAAACAGCAAAAGTAGTCTATATTCAAAATGGTGGTATCAATGATTTCCATCCACCTCTCTCAAATCTAAAAGATCTTCCAAAAGAGAAGAGTACAGGTTTTGATGCTCCAAAAGCATATCAAGCAAACTGTGCTATGTGTCATGGCACTGATGGTATGGGTGCTCCAGTAGTTGGCGATAAAGCTGCATGGGCGGCATACACTGCTGAAGGTATGGATACAGTATACAAAAAAGGTATAGATGGTATAAATGGGATGCCTCCAAAAGGTGGTTCATCTCTTTCAAATAAAGATTTTAAAACAGTTGTCGATTATATGGTCGATAAAAGTAAATAAACACAAAGGATAAACAATGGAAAGAAGAAAATTTTTAAGTATGGCGTTAGGTGCGGTAGCTTTAGCTGCAGTTCCTGCAAGTGTAAGAGCAGAAGATTTTAGAAAATTAAAACCTACGGTATGGACAACTAAAAATGTTATGGATGGTAAAAAAGTAACAGATAAAGGTGTAATGAGTGCCATTAAAGCACTGTATGGCTCAAACTCATTAACAATGGAAGGAGTAAAATTAAAAGCTCCTGATGTTGCAAGTAATGGTGGTGCAATTCCTGTTAGTTTTTCAACTAATAAAGATGTAAAAAGTATTGCAGTGTTCCAAAATGCCAATCCTGAAGCTGCTGTAATGGTTGTTGATGTAAACAAATATAGTGTAAACAAATACTCTATCAAAATCAAAATGGCTTCATCTGGAACTATTACAATTGTAGCACAAGGTAATGACGGAAAGCTCTATGCTGCTCAAAAAACTTTAGATGTTGCACTTGGTGGATGTGAAGGGTAATCCTTTTCAAGTTTAAAAAGAAAAATAAAATATTAAGGAAATAAAATGGCTGGAATTAAAGCAAAAGCAAAATTAAAAAATGGTGTTGTAAGCGTTAAAGCATTGATTAAAAACCCATCATTGACATACAATATGGCTGAGAAAAAATATGGAAGTAGAGATAAAGCAGACTTCGTTACACATTTCACTGCGACACTCAATGGTGAAACTGTAGCAGATTTTTCAACTTCTCAATTTTTATCTAAAAATCCTATCTTTAAATTTGAATTTAAAGGTATCGGTGCGAAAAAAGATAAAATCGAGCTTGTTGCTATGAATAATCATGGCAAAACATACAAAGGGAAAGCTAAAATAAAATAGTTTTAGCATGAAAGGAGCAGAAATGCTCCCTCCTCTCTATTTCCATCCTACATCAAAGAGTAAATAATGAAAAAAAACAGTGGTAGAGTTTTGGCACTTTACATTACAAAAGATGATGCCAACAAAACACGCCTAAGCAAACAATCTATAAAAGTAGATGCAGACGGTGTAGAAGAAGATAAATTTTATGCCAAAGACCCCCAACGCACTATTCTCATTACAACGCAAGAGAGCTATGCACTTGCAGAGGCGAATAATATAGCCATTGAGAAAGGTCTATTAGGCGAAAATATTCTTATAGACATCAACCCCTATTCTCTTCTTCCTGGTCAAAAACTTACTATCGGAGATGTAGAGCTTGAAATCACACAAAATTGCACACTCTGTAAAGGTCTGACATCTGTGCATTCCAAACTTCCAAAACTTTTAAAAAATGATAGAGGGATATTTGCAAAAGTTTGCAATAAAGCGACTATCTCAGTGGGAGATGCAGTTCTCTTTTAAAGAGATGATTTAAAAATCATCATCTTCAAAAGCTCTCTCTGCCTCTTTTTGATACTTTGCATCCTCTTCTTGCTTGAGCTGTTGTTTTGTTAAAACTGCTTCATGCAAAAAGGCACCAAAGAATGTTTTTGATTCTGTTTTAGCTAAAAAGAGATAAATACCTGCTAGAAGTGCAATAAAGGTTATAGTGGCAATAGATGCCTGTATAGGGTTAAAAGTTTGTATAGGCTCTTTTCTCTTTATCTCACAAACGCCACCAGGGCAATGCTCAGGATTTTTTTGCAACAGTGCTTTATATATCATACAACCAACACAAACTCCAAATGCAGTCTCTAAAAACATTAAAGTCAAACAAAGCACACAGATAAGCACTTTATAAAAAGTAATATCCCAATGGATAACAAACCACCAAACCATTGGAAATGATATAAGCCAACCAAGTGTCCATGCAAATCGTTTTTGCAAACCACCTACATATTCTGGTTTTTGATTGCGTACTATAAATTTTCCTAGCAACATAGAGGGAGAGTATTTTGGGCTAATAACTCTTGCCAAAAAATCAAACCATAAAAAGGCCAAATAGACTCTTGCCACAATAATATGACCAAAACCGATACCTACAAAGATAACAATCATACCAAGCATAAAGAGAATACCTGCTGCAGCTCGTGCTTCTCGCTCATTGACAACAGTTACATCATACCCAGCAACATGCTCACCATATTCCCATAAAAAAGTTTTAAAATTCAAAGTCACTCCTATAATTTATAGTAATGATTATAGCAAATTTCTACTTAGTTGATACTCCACCCCCATAAATGAGGTGGATTCTTGTTCCATAACCTAACTGGCTATTTTCAGACAAGCATTATTGCCGTGTATCCCACGGTCAAGTATGTTTTTACTAGCATTTATATCTGCATTCGCAGTATGCCCACAAGAAGTACATACAAACTTACTTTGTGATTGTCTATTTTCTTTAGATATATGACCACATTTATTACAAGTTTGAGAAGTAAATTTAGGATTCACTTTTATAAGTTCCCCACCATTTGCTTTTAACTTATATTCTAGCAACTCAAAGAACATTCCCCAACTTTGCTGAGTGATTGAACGATTTAATCCTCTTTTAGCTTTTGCATTTTTTGAGGGTTTTTCAACTGTTCCTTTTGTTGCTTTAGTCATATTTTTAATTTTCAAATCTTCCACCACAACAGTTTGATTTTCACTGTATTGTTTTGAAAGTTTGTGTAAAAAATCTTTTCTCATATTTGCTATATGAAGATTTTGTTTAGCTACCTTTGCTTTTGCTTTTGCACGATTTTTTGAACCTTTTTTCTTACGACTTAGTTGTTGTGCTTTTATTCTTAGTTTTGATAGTTCTCTTACTAAGTCAAGAGGTTTTATTTTATTACCATCACTATCAGCTATCATAAGTGATACACCAACATCAAGACCAATAACTTTATTATTTGTGTTGATTTTAGGCTTTATATCCCCTGTATCAAATAGAATACTTGCATGATATTGATAGGCTTCATAAGATACTGTTACAGTTTTTATTTTACCTGTAATATCATCTCTTAAACCTTTACATTTTACCCAACCAACTTTAGGTAAATAGAGTTTATTATTTTCAATTTTAACCCTTTGTGGGTATTGAAAACTTTGTCTAGAGTGATGTTTGCTTTTAAATTTAGGATACCCACCACCTTTAAAAAAGTGTTTATATGCACTATCCATATTTGCCACACTTTGTTGTAATGCTTGAGAGTCTGCTTCTTTTAACCAAGAGGTATTATCTCTGTTTTTTAATTTGGTAACATGCTTGATTAAATCAAACTTACCAACTTTTAAACCAAACTTTTTATAAGCATTTATTCTTAGTGCTAAGGTTCTATTATACACATAGCGAACTGCTCCAATTTGAGAAGCTATGATTTGTTGTTGTTTTGCATTTGGATATAAGCGAACTTTTACAGCTTTCATAGCTTCTCCTTTATGGTGTGCATGTTGAAATTATACTTATATTTAGTTACAATATACTAAAAAAAGAACATATAGATTATATGGATGAAATATTTAAAGAAATTCTTGAAGATATATACCAAATATCAAAGAGAAATATCTGGTGATGCTCCACTTGAAATAGTTAAGCAATATATCCACCCCTTAAAAGAGGTGGTTTTACGCTATAGAGTGATAATATCAATTTTATTGATAGTAACGCACAACTCCATCCATTTTTGAACCCATATTCAAAAGTAGCATATCAGCAATAACAAGTGCTGCCATTGATTCACACACTACGCTCCCTCGAATAGCAACACATGGGTCGTGTCTGCCCTTGAGAGCAAAATCTACCTCTTCATTTTCAGTAGTAATAGTGTGTTGCTCTTTGAAAATAGAGGGGGTTGGTTTGAAATAGACATTCATAACAATCTCTTCGCCATTGCTAATACCACCCAAAATACCTCCTGCATGGTTCGACTCAAAACCCTCAGCACGAATAGCATCATTGTTTTGTGAGCCATACTCTCGCGAACTAAGCACACCATCGCCTATCTCAACAGCCTTGACTGCGTTTAATCCCATCATGGCATCAGCTAAAACACCATCAAGTTTATAATAAAGAGGTTGCCCCAAACCAATAGGTGCACCTTTTACAACGACACGCGCTACACCACCGACAGAATCATGCCTATTTTTCGCCTCTAAAATAGCCTCTTTTTGTGCCTCTTCTCTCTCTTTGTCAAGTGCATAAATAATGCTACCCTTTGCGTATTCATAATCAAAAACTTCGCTTTTGATACCAGCAATTTCGCTAATACCACTCACAACACTAATATCTAACTCTTGAAGCATCAACTTCGCAATAGCCCCTGCTGCTACGCGTGCTGCTGTCTCTCTTGCAGAGCTTCTTCCACCACCACGATAATCACGAATACCATATTTATGAAAGTAGGTAAAATCAGCATGTCCAGGGCGAAATATATCTTTGATATTGCTATAATCCTTTGATTTTTGATTTGTATTGTAAATCACCATAGCAATAGGTGTCCCTGTGCTTTTGCCCTCAAATACCCCACTCAAAATCTCTACTTTATCAGCCTCTTTTCTTGCTGTTTCAAACTCGCTCTTACCTGGTTTTCTACGGTCAAGCTCACTTTGAATGTATGCTTCATCAATTACAACTCCAGCAGGAACGCCATCAAGCAGACATCCCAACGCTTTTCCATGTGACTCTCCAAAAGTTGAAAATCGTAACTTCATTCCAAAACTATTCACTATTTCTCCTTGTTGAGTATTGCAACAGCCTCTTGTGCTGCCTCTTGTTGTGCTACTTTTTTACTTTTGCCGTTGGCTCGTGCATACTCTTTGCCTTCAATAAAGACTCCAACTTCAAACTCTTTTTTGTGGTCAGGTCCTCTTGATGCAAGCACTTTATACTCAGGTGTTATTCCAAATCGTGCTTGTGTTAGCTCTTGGAGTGTCGTTTTAAAATCACGAAACAGAGAATCAAGTGAAATCTCTTTGTAATTTTTTTCAATCAAACCTATTGCTATCTCTTGCACTTTTCCTAATCCAGCCTCTAAATAGAGTGCGCCCATAATTGCCTCAAAAGCATTGGATAAAAGTGATGATTTTTCTCTACCACCATTATTATCCTCTGCATTTGAAAGGAGTATATAATCTCCCAAACGCAATACTCTTGCCAATTTATCAAAGCCTGTTTCATTGACTAAAGATGCTCTTATTTTTGAGAGATTCCCCTCATCAGAATTTTTAAATTTTTTAAACAAATACTCACCCACAACAAGGTCAAGCACTGCATCTCCCAAAAACTCTAATCGCTCATTATCGTAGGGCTGTTTATAACTTTTGTGTGTCAGCGCTTCGATAATGAGCTTTTTATCCTCAAACTCATACCCTAAATTTTTTTCTAAAATTGCTATATTTTTATGCATAATACCCTCATCTTTTTTTACAATAAATCTTTTGCTTTTTGCGCTGCCTCTTTTGCTAAAATATCGCACCGTTCATTCTCAATATGCCCATCATGCCCTCGCACCCAAATCGCATGGATGGTATGCTCACGCGACACCTCTATATATTCACGCCAAAGGTCTGGATTTTTTACCTTTTTAAAATCTCTCTTAATCCAATTTTTCAGCCACTCATTAATCCCCTTCACCACATACGAAGAGTCTGAAATAATATCTACTTCACAAGGCTCTTTGAGTGCTTTTAGCCCCTCAATTGCTCCTTTTAGCTCCATTCTATTATTTGTTGTATGGAGTTCATATCCAGAGAGTTCTCGCTCTTTGTCACCAAATCTCAAAATCACACCATAGCCACCAGGTCCAGGATTGCCTAAGGCACTTCCATCACTGAAAAGAGTTATTTTCTTCACTAAATTCCCTCATATAATCTTTGCTTAAAGTATATTCTACCATCGCACTATCAATCGCATGGCATGTGGTGCAACGGTTAAAAGCAAAAGGGTAACTCCCTTTACATTTGTTGCAAACATACTCAAAACTCAGTGTTGCATTTGCACGCCCTGATAAATTAATAAGCACATCTAGCTCAAAAATAGCACTTTTATCTGCAAGTGTAACATCACCCCTTGCACTATAGAGTTCTTGTAGATATTTACTCTTTGCAATTATATCCAAATTCAAATCTTTTGGTGCTACCCTCCAGAGTATCTCAGTAAGTAACTCGGCATCTTCAAGATGCAGATTTTCCCATGCTAAATGAGGATTGACACGAAAGAGATACTCAAAAATCATAAGTGTTAATTTGCCCGATTTGTGATAAATCTGAAGTAGTTTTTCTGTTTTCTCCTCCTCCGTAATACTCTGATTATTCAGCAGTGCCAATGCCTCCAAATAGAACTTATCAAGCAGTATATCTTCATCAAGTGCATCAAGAGACTCCAAAACATCAATCGCTGACTTATAATCTCTCATATACTCATAAACAAGTAAAAGGTAGTGCAGTGCTTGCGGTGTGCGTGGCTTATAGCGCAATATCTCCAAAAATATCTGATGGGAGCGTTCTAAAAAACCTGCTTTGAAATAAGTTTTTCCAAGTAAAAACATCGTCTCATAAAGATTTTCTTTTTGAGGGAGTGCAAGAATTTCATTATATATCTCTATACTCTTTTCATAATCACCATTTTTAGAATAGGATGCAGCAAGTAACATCCAAGATTTTTGAGAGAGCTCTCCCCCTGAGATAAGCACTTTGAGTTCATTTTGTGTAGGAAGTGTGCGAAACTGTTGCAAAAATCTATCAAGATGATTACTCTCCTCTTTGCGTCTATATTTACTCCACCAATAGGAGAAGAAAGTAATAAGAAAAATAAGCGTAAAAAAGATAATAATAGAGAAGAGAGGGTCTCTAAAACCAATATAAAACATATCCATTATTCATACACCACAAGAGCATAATCATTTTTCAGATTATAAAAAGTTGCTTCAGGAGTAAGCTCCAAATCCTTCAGTTTTGCCAACTGCACAAGAGAATTTTTAGAAACTTTAATTCCATTTTCTCTAAAAAATTTGCGAATATTGACAAATTTAATATCTTCAACAAATTTATATTCAAACTCTCTATGCAAAGCCATTTTTTCACAAGAGAAGAGATGCTCATTCACATGGAGTTGGTCAGAAGCATATTTAATAGGAAGATGTCCAGAGAGGTCAGTCAGAGTAGTTTCAATATATTCATATTTTTGAGGAAGCCTATTTTTTCCTACAAAGAGATATTTATTATTGAGTTTAAGAGTAGGCGTATTTTTCCAATATTTGTAAGCTGGGTTTGAGATACCCAGCTTCATATATACTTCACGCCACAACCAAAATGAGTTTAATCTATTTAGAAGATGTGACATAAAAACTCCTCAAAAACTATAAGGTAGATTATATACTTTTTTCTTAAATAGTTTTATTAAGTATTTTACAAATTCCCTATAGAATAGATGTAACCACTTTTGTAACAATAAAACCACCAAAAACAAGCCAAATAAACATAGAACCTGCCGTGTAGAGAGGTGCTAGTCCTAATCCTTTGAATTTTGAAAAGATTGTTCCCATACCAAGTGCTGTCATCGCCATTGTAAGCAGAAAAGTATCTATTTGATTAATTGTGCCAACAATTGCATGTGGGACTATATCAAGTGAGTTAAATCCTGCCATACCGATAAAATAGACAGCAAACCAAGGAATCACAAGCTGGAGTTTATCACCAACTTTGCCACTCTTTTTGGCTTGCATAGAGAGATAGATGCCCAAAAGAATAAGCATAGGTGCAATTAAAATAACACGCGTCATTTTTACAATTACTGCCGAGTTTGCCATCTGAGTATGGAGTGCCTCTGCAGACATTGTTGCACCACTTGCATTGGTAATCACATCATGAATTGTCGCCGTAGGAATAGAAGCAGGAACTGCCACAACCTGAGCCACTTCATGAATAGTCCCACCAGTATAGATACCAAACTGTTCAGGTGTCATATGCAAAAATCCCTGTGCTGGCTCAATAATAGAAGCATAAAGCACAGGATACAAAAACATTGAAATAGTTCCAAAAAGCACAACCATAGAGACGGCAACGGCAGTCTTATACCCTTCTGCTTTAAGGACAGGCTCTGTTGCTAAAACTGCTGCTGCACCACACACAGCACCACCAGCAGCTGTCAGCATAGAGGTCTCTCTATCCATTTTAAATGCTTTTATACCAAGATATGTTCCTAATAAAAAGGTAGTAGAGAGCATAATAAGCGAAACAGTAAAACCGCTTAAACCTACATCCATAATTTGTTGAAAGGTGATACGAAAACCATAAAAAACAATAGCAAAACGCAATATTTTTTTAGCAGAAAATGTAATACCTGTTCCCCATGCACTAGGGATATGATTATGAAGCGTATTGGCATAAAATATACCAAGAACAATACCAATTACAAGTGGAGAGATTCCGAGTGATTTGAAAAATGCAATTTGTGAAATAGCAGTCGCTGCTGCTGCAAAAATTGCAACGAAGATGATACCAGAGATAGTACCTTGCCTATTCTCTTTTGAAAATGCCATAATTTTCCTTTTATTGAAATAAGAAATAATTATAGCAAAACTTCACTTAATAGTGAAATAGTAGAGGCTTCTTACGCCTCATCTTTTCTTATAAACTCCAAAAAGAATACAAGAAATATCCCTATGATAATGGAAGTAATAAAAGCTACAATAACAATTAAAGCTCGTTTTGGTTTTGCTTTATCTTTTACATCTGGTATATAAGGGTCGGTAACTACTTTTACTTTGTAATATTTACTTGCATTGATATAGACTTTCTGTTTTATCAAACTAGAGATAAGTTTTGCAAGTTCAGATTTCAGCTCTAAGTTATTTGTTTTTTGCAACTCTTGCTTATATTTTTCTACTTTTGCATTAATATCTCGAAGATTTCTCCCTACCAACTCTTGAGTAGCATCGCGTAAAAAATCTTCTAATACCTCTTTTGCAAATTTGCGTGAAGGTGCTGTGTAGGAGACAGTGATAAGCGATGTCTTTTTATCTGTGCTCACTTGAAGAGCACCTTTTAATTGTTTATAATAGTTATAGGTCTGGTCTTTATTATCATTTTTTGCCTTAGAGTGAAAGAGTCTATAAATTCCATTATATCCTAAGGCAAAAACATACTCTTGCTCCATTGTCGCATCAGAGAGTTTTTTATCGAGTTGATTTTTGAGAATAAAATTTTTCATAAAGGCATAATCATTAAGCAGTGTAGTAAATGCTATATCAGGTGTTATACCACTTCCACCTCCGCCAACATTGACTCCAGCCATAGAAGCTAAAGCCCCTAGACCACCTAAATTCATACCTTTTGATGCCTCCTGAGGTGCTAAAAGTGTATAGACTTTATACTCATTTGGTTTGCTTAGGGCATAGACAATTGCTAAAGATGTAATAATAAAAGTAAAAACAGCTATAAAGAGTTTATGCTTCCAAATAGTCGCAAAAAGCTCTCGTAAATCTATCTCATCCTCTTCTATACATGCACTATTTATCTGCTCATTCACTATAATGCTCCTACTGTTTTCAAACTTGCCGCTGTAATTGCCAACTTATAGACGATAGAACTAATATCTTTTGTCATACCATACCAAGTGCTTGTTTTTATATGAAGTGGCACAACAATTACATCCCCTGGTAAGAGGTCATCAATATCTCCCCCTATCCAGCTTCCAAAATCACCCTTTTCACTAAAACCATTGGCATGCACTACAAAATATGTCTCATCTGCATCTGCTGATAATCCCCCAGCTTGATTAATATAACTCTTAGCATCATCTTTACTATATACAAAGGCAGATTCATTCAACACTTCACCTGTTACAAGAATTGAGTCTGTTTTACTTGGTATAATCAGTTTATCTTTATCTTTTAAAACTATATTATATTGAGATGTTTTAAATTTTGTTAGATTACTATCGAGTTTCAGTGCTATCCTACCTATTGGATTATAATTTTTTGCATCCTCAATAAGTCCATCTATAGAACTTAATAACCCCTGTGCATCAATAGTTCCCTCTCCTGCTCCTTTTGCTGAAGCAGCAATAATAGCCGATTTTCTTTTAAGTTTATAGAGCATATCTTTCAATCTTTTTTGCTGTAACTTTTTCACACTCTCTCTTGAAAAGACAGAAGCATAAAGATACGCCTCTTTTGTAAATCCACCAGCTCTTTCAATAACATCAGAGAGTCTGTCTCCAGACTTAATTACATAGACTCCCGGATATTTTACCTCTCCTTCAAGCGTTACAGTTTTTCGCTCATTCCAGTTAATAATCCTTTTGATATTAATCTCATCAAATGCATGGAGTTTAAAAGAGAGATTTGCGTCACTAAGAGTATAAAACTTTCTCTCTCTTGTATTATTTTTTATACTGTATCGTATAAGTTCAATATAGTTCCTATTTGCTTTTGAACTAAACCAACCTGCCATGGTAATAGCATCTTTTAATCGCATCTCTTTTGAATATGTATATAGATTTGGTTTATTCACCTCTCCTGTTACTGCAATAAACTTTATAGGATTAAAAAAGGTCTCATCAAAAAGTGTCACTTCATCATATTTTTGAAGTTTAAATTTAGGATTTTTCTCATAATCCACAAAATGCAATACAGGCACTCCTGTTGCCCAACTTACAACCTGAACTTTATGTTTATTAAATAGGCCAAGCGTTCCGGCATTATTAATCAAATCTTGAAGCGTTTCGCCCTGTAAGTATCTATACTTTCCAACTTTTTTGACCACATTTCCTTTAATAGTAACATACTCATTCGCTTGAATTTGATATTTATTAAAGATATAGATACTATCTCTTAAACCCAGTTTTATATCTTTAGGATTTTTAATATTAAAAGAGACAATACTATCATCAAATCTTTTCACTAAAGCATAATCATAAGCTGTATTTTTTAAATATTGTAGTTTTGTAAGCAGTGTTTTTAAAGAGCCATCTTTTGGCATAGGGTAGCTTCCTGGTTTATCAATATTCCCATATACAAAAACCTCTTTATTATTGAGTTGAGAGATTTTATAGACAAATACCCTATCCCCATTTTTCACTCTAAATCCACTACCAAGTGCCTTTATAAAGACTTTTATAGAGGCATTCTTTTCAAATCTTTTAATTTTTATATATTTGTTCGATGCATCAGGTTTAAGACCTCCTGAAAATGCAAGTAAATCTTTGAGTTGCTCCCCATCTCGCATCTCATAAATCGCTTTGAGATAGACATCGCCATCTAATGCTACAAGATTTTTTGCGCGTGGAATAAAAACTACATCCCCATCTTTAAGAAGTGTCGTATCTACAATATTACCATCTTTTATTAGCGTATAAAAATCTATAATTTTTAAGAGTTTTCCATTGCGTTTGAGATAGACATTACGAATACTCCCAATTTTACCCACACCATGGGCTGCAATAAGCAAATCTTTAATAGTAGAGAGCGATTGGAGGTTATAGACACCCGGAGCTGGAACATATCCCGTTAGATTCACCTGAATAGAGGCATTCGCTTGCACCTGCACCAAAATTTTAGAGTTTTGATATGTCGGTTTTAATTTGCTACTTAGCAGTGCTTTTACATCACTTACTTGCATGCCACGCACATTGACAGGTCCAAGTATAGGCAAATTGATATTTCCATAATTATCCACAACAAGTGAAAGCTCTTTATTCTCTCCACCATAGATAAATACCTTTAAAGCATCGCCAACATTAAGCGTATAATAATCAGGCACTACCATGCTAGAGCTATTAATACTATTTTTATTTTGAAAAAATTTACTTGCGTATCTATTTAGTGTTGCTTTTTTCACCTCTTGTCTATCGGCTTGAATCTTTTTGATAAGCTTCTCTTGAGAGACATAAAAGAGCGGCATAAAAGAGCGATTGACATCACTTATCTTTGTTACATTATTTTCAATCGTTGCATTCTCTTCTTGAAATTGTATATTATTAGAGACAAGTGCATTTACTTCTGTATTACTCCCCGAATTACTCTTCTGTATCTTTTGTAACACCTGCTCTTTCGTTACCCCATTTTCTTGCATCAACTCTTGTGCTTTTGGAGTATTCAAAAGTGCTGGATTTGCTTTCACAGCAGCTATTGCGGCCGTTTTATCAATTGCATGCGAGAGGCTAAACAACATAACCATTACAACTAAAATTCTTATCATTTCTATCCTTATTAAAAAAGTAATCATATTGTATCAAAAAAGTGCTTTAATCTTTTTTCAAGTATAATTATAAAAAGGAGAAAGTATATTGAAAAAAGCAGTAGTAACTGGGGCAAGTAGTGGCATAGGGAAGGCAATTACAGAGAGATTATTATCACTTGGATATAGTGTTATTGGAATTAGTAGGACAATTAAAAAAGATGACTTTTTAGATAAAAATTTTCATCCTCTTGCATGTGATTTGAGTGATAAAGGTGCAGTCATCCGGCTTTGCCAACAACTCCAAAAAGAGGAGCTATATCTTCTTATCAATGCAGCAGGATTTGGAAAGTTTGCACCCCATGAAGAGCTCAATGCTACAATCATAACAGAGATGACATTCCTTAATCTTACAGCACCTATGCTTCTTACAAATGCAACACTACGCTCCCTCAAAAAAAATGGTGGCTACATTATCAATATAAACTCCATAGAGGCTCTGCGTGCAAGTAAATTTGCTGCTCTCTATTCTGCTACAAAAGCAGGGCTAAAAGCCTTTGGAGATGCACTCTTTGAAGAGACACGCAAAAGTTCTCTGAGCATTACAAATATCAATCCAGATATGACACAAAGCAACTTTTATGATAGATTGCGTTTTAATGTAAGTGAAAAAGAGGATGAAAAACTACTCGCATCCGATATCGCCGATGCAGTCGAACATATACTCACCATGCGAAAAGGTGCCGTAGTCACAGAATATACCATACGAAGCCTCAAATTTGGAATTGTAAAAAAGGCTAAGAGGTAATGTCAAAACTTGCTCTTTTATCTGCCGTCGCAGAGTTAAGAAAATCGATATTTTTTTTCATTTGAGCCATAGAGCGTTCTGTCTGCCCTTTTACATCCTCTACAACTCTTTTTGCTTCTTGAAAGAGATAGAGTGCTGTTTGCATATCTTCAAGCGTATCGAAGTTTGGAATAGTCTCCAAAAGTTTTTCAAGTTGTGCTACATCCTTTTGGACAACAGCACCTTTAAGAGCATTAAGCCAAATGTGTTGTTTCACGCCACGCCTCTAAAAGCCCTCTAAAAACATTTGTAACCTCATCAATTTTGCTAATGTCATCATCTACAGAAGCTTTCATTAATAGCTGAATCTCATAATTATAAAGCCCCTCCAAATATTTTGCTATATCTCCCTCTTGTTGCATATCCAGCACAGAGACCAACTCTGTAATAACAGCGATTGAACGATTTAACCAATAAATCTTCTTTTCAATATCTCCATCTTTTATTGCTTTTTTCCCTTGTGCATTGAAACGGAGCACACCCTCATAGAGCATCTCTATCAATTTTTCAGGAGACTCAACGCCTACATTATTTTGTGTATATATACCATACGCTAAATTTGGTGCCATTATTAATCCTTTACTATCATATTTTCAATCTATTAATACCAAATCGGCAAAAAGAAATTCTTCTTTAGATTTTTTTTCAATCAAAGAACCCAAACAGTAAATTTCTTTGCTTTTATCCTCTTATTTTTTAACTGTTTTTCTGCTTTATCTATAAACTTACTCTCTATGGCAACATAGGCTTGTCTGTCGTAGATGTCAATTTTGCCAATATTTGCACCTTTTAGCCCTACATCACCTGTCAATGCACCCAAAATATCCCCTGCACGGAGTTTATCTTTTTTGCCACCCTCAATTACAAGTGTAACATAGTGAGGTTTCATCTCAAATGCACTCTCTTTACTCAATGCACTCTCTTTTAAGAATGTTACTGCATCACTTGCATACTCTTCTGCTTTTTCACTCTCAAAACTCTCATAAAGAGATATAGCAATTCCCTCAGCACCTGCACGCCCTGTTCGCCCTATTCTATGCGTATAGGTCTCAAAACCATGTGGCAAATCATAATTGACAACCATACTAAGCTCTTTAATATCAAGCCCACGCGCTGCCACATCTGTTGCCACCAAAACAGGGCATGATTTGTTAGCAAACTGCACTAACACATCATTGCGTTCATACTGCTCCAAATCCCCATGAATAGCAAGTGCATCTATCTTGTTTTGCACTAACGACTCTGCTAACTCTTTTGCTTGGAGTTTTGTGTTAGTAAAAACAATAACATTTTGAGGTTTGTATGTGGCAAAGATATTGACAAGGGTCTCAAGTTTGTTTGTTGTCTCATAAAACTCTTGCACTATTTTGTTTTGCACTTCGCTTGTTGTTGTCTTCACACTCACGGCATCTTTTTGAATTTTTTTACTAATTTCTACAATAGTATCATCATAAGTGGCCGAAAAAAGAAGCGTTTGTCTCTCTGCTGGCACAAACGATAAAAGACTCTCAATCTCCTCTATAAAGCCCATATCTAGCATTCTATCTGCTTCATCAAGCACTAGCGTTTGCAAGTTTGAAAGGTCAAGACTCTCTTTATTGAGATGTTTGAGAACTCTCCCTGGTGTGCCTACAATAATGTGTGCCTGATGCGCAAGGGAGCCAAGCTGTTTGCCAAACGACTCCCCACCTGTAAGCATTAATATTTTGATATTGTGTTGAAATCGTGCAATACGACGCAACTCTTTTGCCACTTGGTCAGCAAGCTCTCTTGTAGGGCAAAGCACCAATGACTGCACACGGAATTTTTTTACATCAAGTTTTGAAAGCAGACCAATACCAAATGCAGCACTCTTTCCACTCCCTGTTTTTGCCTCAGCAATCACATCTTTGTTTTGTAAAATAAGGGGAAGTGATGCCTCTTGAATAGGTGTCATATTTTGATAGCCAAGGGCATCTAAGTTTTTTATCATCTCAGTAGAGAGTGGGAGATTTGAAAATTTCATAACTATACCATCTCTCTATTTACATTCTCTATTGCACGCAAAACTACTTTTTGCACCGTTCCTGGTTCTAAGGAGTTATCGCGTTCAAACTGTGTTATACATGGAAGATTAGATTTTTCAATACATAAAATCACTTGCAGTATCTCACCAAAAATATTTTTATAATCCAAAAGTGCCTCTTTGACACTCTCTGAGATATTAACACGCTGCAAAACATCCTCTAATCTCATAGAAAAAACTGTCTCAATGAGAGAGAGAACAGCTACAAAATAGGCTTCTCCAACTCTCTCACTCGTTACATTTGGCTCTACCTCTCTAAGAAGAAGTTCCATAAGCTGAATTCTATTTTGCACCATAAGCATAAGAGGTTTAGAATTTTCATTTTTTGAGAGTGATTTTGAATATATCATCAACATTAACCACTTTCCTAGTGTTTCACGCCCCATAAGTGTAATCACCTGACGAATAGAGGCAATTCTTTTTGGAAAGTGGAATGCACCAGAATTGAGAAACTGTAAAAGTTGTATCGTAATTTCAGGACTCTTCTCAAATGCAGCAGTTATCTCATTAATACTTGCATCTTGCATCAAAAGATTGTAGAGTTTTAAGACATCAAAGGGAGCTGCCTCAAATTTATTATTTTGCAAAATTTTTGGTTTGGCAAAAAAGTAGCCCTGAAAACAATCTGCTCCTATCTTTTTTGCTATCTCATAACTCTCATAATCCTCTACTTTTGTAGCAATTACCTTTATATCATACTTTTTGAGCTTTTGAATATATAGAGGAATATCTACATCCAAACCTCGTGTAAAATCAAGCTTAAAAAAGGAGAGATATTGCAAAATTTTTGCATATTTATCAAAAGTATCAGGGGTGAGTTTTGTATCATTTAGTCCAATTAAATACCCTGCCTTTTGCAACTCTTCAATACGCAAAATAACATTTTCACTCATTGGAATATCCTCAAAAAGAGCAAAAATAAAAAACTCTTTTGGAATATAGAAGATAATATCATTGAGTAAAAACTTCTCATCTATCTTGACAAATCCTCGCTTATCCTCAAGTAACTCTTTTGTCCCAAATTTATTTAGCACACTATTAATCACAGAGGCACTTGCATAACTATGCTCTTTTATCACACTCTTTTGATTCATATCTCTAAATAGAATTTCATACGCACAAATATTTGCCTTCAGATCTATAATCGGCTGTCGTGCTAAATATATATTTTTTTTCATATTCCACTCTCTTGTATTTTAATTTTTTCCTAACGCATACATCAAAATTGATGCAGCTACACCAACATTAAAACTCTTAATGCCCTCTTGCATCTCAATAGTTACCACCTCATCGCAAACATCCAAAATCTCTTGAGCAATTCCTCTACCCTCATGCCCCATAATCAGCACCCATTTCTCTACTGGTTGTAACGCTCGTAACATTGTAGCCTCTGGAGTAACCTCAGCAGCATAGATGCGATAGCCCATCGACTGCAACTCTGCTATGGTCTGCAATATATCCTTATAAATATGTGTTTTTAACATCTTTGCATACCCCATAGAGACACGCAAAGCACGCCTATTAAAAGGATGGGGAGAGGATTTTGGAAGCAAATATGTCCCCACACCAAGAGCAGCAGCACTTCTTGCAATAGAGCCAACATTCTCACTTGAAGTGATATTATCAAGCATAATTATCTGCTCCCCTACTCCATCTAAGGCAATATCATCAGGACGAATACCATGCATCATACAGTTGTGATGGATTTTATGCCCTACAATTTTACTCATCTGCTCTTTTGTTGTCAAATAGACCTTTGGCACACCTTTTTTGGCAACAAGTTCATAATACTCATCATAATACTCCTGCGTCGCAAGAATACTCTTTATCTCTAAATCACTCTCCAAAAGCAGATTGACCACCTTTGGCGAATCGGCGATAAAACTTCTATCACTCCGAAAGGCAGACTCTCGCAACTCTTTATAAATCTGTATCTCATCACTCTCAATGGTATCAATCTCAATTATCATATTTTATCCACCCGAAACCACCCAGCAATGGAGTAGCGTCTTTTTTTCGCAGGTAAGACCTCATGAGGAAACTCTTCACTCATAAAAACCACCAAACGATTCGCCTTTGGAAGTAGCCTTTGCAACTCCCTGCCCTCTTTGTCATATAATACAATCTCACCACCATCGGCATCACTCCAATCATCATTAAGATAATAGACTGTCGTTACCACTCTGTTTTTGGCACTTCTAAAAGCATCGAGATGTTTCTCATAAAAATCCCCAACCTCATAGCGTGCAAAGTGGGCTTCATAATATCGCAATCCCAAATAGAGAGACCTATTCAAATACTCTTGCAACCCTTGTGCAAAGCTAAGATACTCTGTAGTAGCTTCTGTTGTAGCATCTATCCAATGGATTTTATCTCTTCGTCGATTTTTATCCACTGCTGAAGCTGTAGAGATACCTGCTACTTTATAATTTTGCTCTGCTTTTGCCTCTTGCAAGAGTGAAGTCGCACTCTCTGCGTTTAACGCATCATCAATAACAACATACCCATCATTTACCAAAGTTTCACTAATGTTTTTATAAAGATTTTTATACATAAAAAGAATTGTAGCTAGAAGAGGATTTCCAGTCAAGCTGGAAACCTATAAGAAGAGGAGATTAGATAGGTAAAACCCTAATTTTTTTAGAGAGTTTCTCTTTGAGCGTGCTCTCTATCGCGTAGAGTGTTCCTGTTGCAGAAGATGCACAACCACTACATGCACCCATATAACGGATATAAATATCGATATAATCATCATCTTTTTTGATGTCAATAATCTCCATATTTCCTCCATCCATAATTAAAAACTGACGAATATTCTCATCAATTACAGCATCCACTGCTTTGATTTGTTGCACAAGTGTCATATTTTCAAAATCTCCATCACCTGCGAGTTGTGCATCAGCAGCAGCTTTCATCTTCTCTTCATCCATCTCTTTACGAGTCTGAGCCAAAATATCTACAAGGTAGTATTCTCTATCTTCATGCCCACCTGGTTTGATACAAGATTTACAAAAACCACCAGCTTTTGTGTAGTCTGTAATCTCTTCAACACTTTTTAAATCATTCAGACGAATAACCTCTTGAATCGTTCCAAGAGAGACACGCGCACACTCACAAACAATAATATCCTCTTCAAAACTCTCTTCATGCACACCAAGATAGAGTGAAGCTGCTTTTTTGATAACATCATATGCCATTACAGAGCAGTGCATCTTTTGAGGTGGCACAGCAGGAGTATCTGGGTCATCACGGAGTGCTTTTTCTACATCAATATTTGTAATTTTTACTGCCTCTTGCACCGTTTTTCCAATACAAAGCTCTGTCATTACATCACTTGATGCAATGGCAGTCCCACATCCAAAAGATTTGAATTTTGAATTGACAATTGTATCTGTTTTTGGGTCAATCTCCCAATATAATCGCACTGCATCCCCACAACTCTCAGCACCAAAATCAGCAACAATAAGCTTGTTGCCATGTGCTTCGGCTTCCTCAGGAGTAATCTCTCCTTGATGTTGTGGATTGTTCATTAAAGTTGTTACTTTATTTGAGTAGGCGTCCCATAAAGAAGCGCCGAGTAAATCATCCTTAGCCATATTTTATCCTTTAAATTTTTTCTATTTTTCTTAAAATTAATGTGCCATATGGTGTGGCATTGCACACTCACCAGCTTCTCCACCTGGAGTTGGTTCTACTTTTGCAAATGAACTTGAGATAGCACGAAGTCGTGCTACTGCGTTTTTAAAATGCTCTATCGTGTAGTCTATCTCCTCATCTGTTGTAAAACGAGAGAGTGAGAGTCTAATACCTGTATGAGCAAGCTCATTATCAGCCCCAATTGCAAGCATTACGGTATTTGCTTCGAGTTCAGCAGAGGCACAAGCAGAACCTGTTGATGCACCGATTTGACCATTATTTAAGTCCCAAAGCATCCCTTCACCCTCAACACCACGAATAGAGATAAGAATAGTATTTGGTGTGCGATTTTCACGACTACCTACTACAAAAGTATCACTCAACTCTAAGAGTGCATCTTCGAGTCTATCGCGTTTAGCTCTTACTTTTGCCATAGTCTCTTCAATATTTGCTGTTGCAAGCTCAATAGCTTTTCCCATACCAACAATATAAGGAACATTGAGCGTGCCACTTCTTCTATGTCCCATCTGCTCTCCACCATGAAGGAGTGGTGATAAGGCTTGAGAGTTTTTGATATACAACGCTCCTATCCCTTTTGGACCGTGAAATTTGTGTGCTGACATTGATACAAAATCCACATGCACATCTTGCAAATCTACTGGAATTTTTCCAACAGCTTGCACTCCATCAGAGTGAAAAAGCACACCATTTTGCTTACAAATTTCCCCAATCTCTTTAATAGGAAAAATCATTCCTGTCTCGTTACTTGCCCACATTACAGAGACCAAAGCAGTTTTGTTTGTTATAAAACTCTTCACAACATGCGGCTCAACAATTCCTTGTTCATTTACAGGAAGGTAAGTTACTTTGACCCCTTGTTCTTCCAGCCATCTACAAGTAGAAAGCACAGATGGATGTTCTACCTCTGTTGTAATAATATGGTCTTTTTCCCCATTAACAATAAAATCATTAAATACCGATTTTAAGACCCAGTTATTTGACTCTGTTGCACATGAAGTGAAAATAATATCATCTGCATCACTTGCATTTAACGCAGTATAAACTTGGTCTATCGCTTTTCTTATGTAAGGGTGCGTAGCAGTTCCAAACTTATGAAGTGAGCTTGGATTTCCATATATTTGACTAAAAAACGGTTGCATTACTTCCACTACTTGTGGGTCGCACATTGTAGTAGCATTATTATCTAAATAAACTTGCATATATTTCCTTTTTTAAATAAGACTAATTTTGTCTTCTTTTACTTCCGACATAATAATAGCTTTGACATTATGATTTGCTTAAGCCAAACTGAGATTACAAATGGCTTAAGGATTATTCAATCTTCTATTTTTTACGCTCCATAGCCATTTGGATTATTTGATTGCCATCTCCAACTATCCTCACACATATCTTCTATAGTTTTAGTAGCACTCCAACCTAAAATCTCTTTTGCAAGTGTAGGATTAGCAAAACATTTAGCTATATCCCCTGCTCTTCTCTCAACTATCTTGTAAGGCACTTTTTTACCAGAGGCTTTTTCAAAAGCACGAACCATCTCCAATACAGAGTAGCCTCTACCTGTTCCAATATTAAATATAGATTTTTCACTATTAAATTGTTCAGAGTTGAGATAATTTAGTGCTTTTACATGTGCAGCAGCTAAATCTACCACATGAATATAGTCTCTGACCCCTGTTCCATCTTTCGTATCGTAATCTCCACCAAATACACGCAGATACTCTCTTTTACCTACTGCCACTTGAGAGATAAAAGGCATAAGATTATTTGGAATACCATTTGGGTCTTCTCCTATCATTCCGCTTTTGTGAGCACCCACTGGATTGAAATATCTCAGGATTACTGAATGAAATGAACTATCACTTATAGTTACATCCTCTAATATTCGCTCTATCATATATTTACTCGTGCCATAAGGATTAGTAGTGCCCCCAACAGGAAAACTCTCCTCTATAGGAGTAGTAGCAGGGTCTCCATAGACTGTAGCAGAAGAGCTAAAGACAATCTTTTTACATTGAAACTCCTGCATAACACGCAATAAAACCAATGTTCCATTGACATTATTATCATAATATTTTAAAGGCTGTGCTACAGACTCACCCACAGCTTTAAGTCCGGCAAAATGTATAACTGAATCTATATCATAGTTCGAAAAAACCTCTTGTAGTCGCTTTTTATCTCGTATATCACCCTCTACAAACGCAATATCTTTGTTTATGATTTGAGAGACTCGTTTGAGTGACTCTTGTGAAGAGTTACAAAGATTATCATAAACTACAAACTCATAACCAGCTTCACTTAATGCAATAAGTGTATGTGAACCAATATATCCAGCTCCACCCGTTATAAGCACTTTTGATTTTTTATCTCTATTTTGCATTGTTCTTTCATCCTCGGAATTTTCATAAATTGTATCTAAATTTAGCTTATTTTAATCAAAATTATGAGACGAGAAAAAATTATGAATTAAGCTTTACAAGATATAATTTTACATAACACGCAATTAAGATTTCTGCTTAATTTTAGGATTTATATGGATTATTTGTTGGCACTGCTATTACTATTTCAAGATGAGGTTATGAAAACAGATATTTTCAAACCAAATTATCTGCCACATGCTACTCCTAAAAAAATGTCAATTCAGACGAAAAAAAAGCGTTTTTTATATCTTATTGCCCCCTCTGCAATAGATATTCATAAAAAATTGATGCAGCGTTATAAAAGAGTAGCTCAAGAGATAAAAAATGGAAATATAACACAAGAGATAGTATCACTCAAAAAGAAGTATGGTGCAATCAGTAATGAAGATTTACTTGCACGCCTTAAGCCCCATCCTGTGAGTATTGTGCTTGCACAGGCTGCTATGGAGAGTTCATGGGCTACATCGCGTTTTTTTAATGAAGCCAATAATATATTTGGGATGTGGAGTGTAGATCCAAAAGAGGAGCGTATAGCAGCAGGCGAGCAAAGAGATGGCAATGTTACTATTTGGCTGAGAAAATTTGATACGATTGAGGATTCTATCAAGGCCTATTATGACCTTATAGCCACTGTCCCAGCCTATGCAAAACTGCGTAAATTGCGTTTAGAGACGGATGACCCATTTATTATTACGCAAGGGCTTGATAGATATTCGGAGATGGGAAAAGCCTATATTGATGAGATAAATAGTGTAATTCGTCATAATAATTTTACAAGATTTGATAAAAAATAATTTGTTTTAGGAGTTGGATTTGAAGATTACTTTTCTATTATTACTCTCTTTCACTCTATCAGCAGCAACTCTGCATATAGACTATATCGGAAAATTTTCTCTTTTTGGAAAAGTCGCTAAAGCTTCTATTATTTACACGAACAATGGAAAAAAGTATAGTATTAAAGTTGTTGGACATGGAACAGGCACCGTTGGGTATTTGACACAACATAAAAAATATATCTACCAAAGTATTGGTTTAGTAAAAAATAATAACCTTATTCCTCTGAAATACATTGCACAAGAGATAAAAGAGGATTATAATAAAACAAAAATCTATCTATTTGATTATGACCATAATAGAACTCTTATTACGAAATACCTCAAAAAAAAGGCAGGTATGAGTTATAATATTTTCTCTGCAAGTGAGCATAAAAGTAACTTTATTCATAAAAAATCTACAAAAATATTAAAGCGAGTATATAATAATGATATGGTGAGTGTTCTTTTTAATAGAAACAATCATCTACTTAACCTAAAAGTTGGCAAATCAAAATTAATCTATGCTGTTGGTAGTAAAGATACGCAAAAAGGCATAATAGTAAAATTAATCAGCATTGTTGATGGAAAGTATAAATATAGTGTTACGCTAAAAAAAGATTATTTACAAGGTGGTTCGGCAAAAGTAACTTTTATTTTGGATAGTAATAATATTTTGGATGAGGCAAGACTCAATGGGATACTTTTTTTTGGAAATGCTACAATCAAAAGATTAATGCTTTAACACTCCAAAATAGAGTTCAAGATAGAAATTCAAAGCATAATTTGCTCTATAATTACGCTCTTTATTAAAGTTTATACTTGGTCGAATTCCATAATAAAACCATTTTCTAAAAGCTGTTTTACGAAAATTAAGTGCTGTTGTATAGTTTGTAATCCCCCTATATCTTCTCCTTTTATACTTATATTTGGTATTTCCAGAAAAGAGTTGCGATAGGCTTAAAGCAGCTGTTTTGCTAAAAATCCAAAAGTGTTGCACCATAAAACTATAATCCATTCCTGCATCTCCCTCTCGTGTCCCACGCAATAGAGCTATCCTAAAGAGTCTAGAATCACAGAGATGCTTATCAAAATATATATCGGTCTCCTCCTCAAATAGATGTTTGAGTGAGTATCTAAACTCTTGCGTTGATAAGATATTCCATGAGTGAAAGTTTTTTTCTATTGAGTATTTTGCAAGGGTAAAGAGGTTGAGTCCATTGACTCCAAGTGAATATCGTGATTTTATTTTGTGAGCAAGTGTAGCAAAATAATTGACCCCTATTTCTGTTCCAGATTCTTTATTTAAGTGATTGATTTTAGAGTTAGAGTTAGTCGTCTCCCCTTTTTTAAAACTATTTATAAAGAGATTATACCGTTTTGTGCTTTTACTGAGGGGAATTCGTGCAGTTACTCCAATATTGAATTTGTTAGGATAGAGAGAGTGTAAATCAGAATTGAGTTTTACAGAGATATAGGTATCCTCTGTCTCAGTTGTAAATTTTTTAGTCCGAAAAAAGCTATCTACAGAGTTCTCTTTATTTACTCTTTTTTTCGCTTTTGGTATTGTTTTGTTGCTATCTGGTTTGGTAAGCATATTATTAATTGCATCATCAATATAGTTTGACGAGTCAATGACTTGACCTGAAATAAGATTGTATGTCCTATCTATATAGCACTCATTATCACTGTTTTTAGCCATGAGAGTAAAACTAACTATGAGCAGTAAAAAAATTTGAACAGTATGAAACAAGAGTCTCTCTTTTAAAGAAAAACATACGCATAATAAAACAGATTTCTGTTTTTATGCGTCTTTAGGAATATATTTTTCTCTCTACACATTATAGTAAGTAGCATCAGGATGATAGACCACAAGTGCTGAGGTTGATTGCTCGGGATGGATTTGAAATGTCTCACTGAGCTCTATACCAAACTCCTCTGGTTTTAAGAGATTAAAAAGAGGACGATTAAGCTCCAAGTCTGGACATGCTGCATAGCCAAAAGAGTATCTGC
>FPHH01000017.1_pt1 | contig 27931 bp, 27 predicted proteins | sample 1057331 | NCBI WGS metagenome assembly FPHH01 (sample SAMEA4473311, study PRJEB15554) | hydrothermal vent metagenome | biome: marine basaltic hydrothermal vent biome; feature: marine hydrothermal vent; material: water | place: Pacific Ocean | collected 2011-06-14/2011-07-23 | depth 1155 m
AATCCTCTCAAATACTTTTTTAAAGCCCGAATATCTTTAAAATTAACATCAAGAAAATCTCGCTTTATCTCCAAAGAACTGCGTGAAGTGATAAAGATTTTCTGCACCTTACCATGAGAAATATAGAGAAACTGTGCCACTATATAACACTCATCAAAGCCACTATTTTCAAACTTTGCCAACAAAACAGTAAAACTATTCTCATCACGCAAGCCTACTGCTTTGCCATTTTTTAGCATCTCATCCTGTGCTGATTTATATTCGCCTAAGATGTAAGAACGGAGTGTTCGCTCCTTTGCATCCGCTCCAGCAGCTTTGTTAAAAGTAATCTTTTGTGCCGGAACAAGAAGTGTTGTAATAGCATCAACAATAGTTGATTTTCCTGAACCAATATCACCTGTAAGCAGAGCATTATCTCCCTCTAAAGAAAGCGTTACAATCTGCTTATCATAAGTCCCCCAATTATAGAGAGAAAAATCCTCTAATCGAAAACCTGTCTTTGTATCATCTTGTGCAAAATCCAATCTTAACTCCATCCATGCTCCTTATACGCCTCTAGTTTTTCCTCAAAATCACCCAACCACTGTGCATCTACAAACGCCTTAATGGCACTGCGAATCTCATAATTTTGCTCACTCGATTTCAGCTTCTTTAAAAATCCAAGCTCTTCTACTTTCTTTATTGTAGCCTCTATCTCTTTTTGCATCTTCACTTCATTAAACTTCTCTTCAAAAAAGAGCAACAAATTTTGCACTATCTCCTCTTTTGAAACAATAGCACGGCTTGAATCACTCTGCATCTCAAAATCGACAACTCTTTTTCTAAGTAAGACACACAAAAGAGAGACCTTATAGCTTAATTCTCGTGAATTTATCAATTTTGGAAGGGGTTTAGCATCATCATCCTCTTGCTCCATATTTTTTAGATAGGCATATCCTTGCACCTCATCAATCTCAAGCGTCAATCCAATCACACCAAAATAATCACTCATCACACCACGACTCTGCTCTACCATCTCTAGCCAAGCATTTTCATTGTCATTTTTATAAAAAATCCCTTTCATAAGTAGTATGGTTGCTACTTTTGCATCATAATTCATCAGCTATATCTCCCTTACAAATATAATTAACGGCATCGCTATCTTTTTAGCCTTACCAGTTGCATCATTGATAACAATAGACTCTTTTTTTCTCTCATCTAGCACAACACTTTGGCTATTTTTTGCCAAAGAGATATAGGCTACAAGCTCTGCTATCCCTTTTGTGATAGGATATTTTGCAATCACTTCAGAGAGTTTTATTTGAGAAACATGCAATAGCTCTTTTTGAATATTTTGTGCCAAAGATGCCTCGTCAATATAAAAAATATCATAAAAACTCTCCATATCAACCTCTATAATCTCCTCCTGCAACTCTTTTGAAAAGTTTTGCACCTTTTTTGGTTGATAAAGAGGCTTCACAAATATAGAATTAAGTGCTACTTTATTGCCTGCAATAGTAGAAAAAGTTCTTGCTTTTGGAGGATTTTGCTTTATCTCTATAGCTCTTTTTTCTATCTTTTGTGTCAGTTCTAAGATGCGTCTATTCTCCACAAACGCCCTCTCATCCAAAAATCGTCGCAACTGTTCAATAAGCCGTGAAGAGACCTGAAATACTTTTTCACCATTTTTCAGCAGTGAAAATTTCAAATCGGCTAACTTTTGCTCCTTATCCATCCTTGCTATACTCTCTATAGAGTAGAGATTTTCCAAAAGTTTTGAGAGTTTATCACTCCGTTTTGTATCACTTAGCAGTTGCCAAAAAGCAAAAAAGCTCTTCCCTTGGTCACTCTCTCGTATAGCATCTTCTATCTCAAAAATAGAGCCAAGCACCTCTCCTTTTGCCATATTTTGATAAGCAATTTTCTCCATAGCTGTTGCATTGAGTGCGCGAAAATTATACTCTATCTCACTAAAATCATATTTGAGCTTACGCACCATCTCCTCAATCTGCATATAATGCTCTTTGATGCGTGCGCTATCAAAACGAATATCTTGTTTTGAACGGATTGCATCTATCTCTTGTGTAAGTGCTTCTCTCTTTCGCTCTAGCTCTTTTATTCGCTCTTTATCATCCAAAAGTGTCTCAAACTCCAACTCTTCAAGCAGTTCAAAGATAATGTTAAACTTACTACGACTTCCAACAAACTCCTTCTTCTCCAAAGACTCTACAAACTCTAAAGCCTTTTGCGTATAAGGAGTGAGTTCATAGAGTGCTTCATCAGAGCTATCATGATACTTTCTCAAATAGCCACTCTTTTCACTAACAAAATCATCCAAATACTCTTTTGCCTCTTTAGGGTAGGCATTTGCATAGCTCTCATTAAGCATAAAGAGATAATCATCAAGATAGGAGAGAATTTCAGAGTGTTGGAGGGTAATTTTTCCATTTTTTACAAATGCAAGATAGAAAAAAGAGAGCGTAAAGGCAAAATTATCACTTTTGAGAAGACGCAGAGTTCGATTTGTATCTTGAAGATTTTTTAGCTTTTCATAATTCATCTAACATTGACCTCATCGCATCTTCACTAAGCGTATCCACACCCAAACTCACTGCTTTATCATATTTACTTCCAGCATCTTCGCCATAAATTAAAAAGTCTGTCTTTTTACTTACACTTCCTGAAACTTTCGCACCTAAAGATTCCAGCATCTCTTTTATTTTTGGTCGTGGTTGGCTCATACTTCCTGTAATCACAATCGTTTTTCCTTTAAATGGATTTGCTTGTGCTTCCTCTTTTTTCTCAGGAGCTACTGGCTCTACAATCGCTTCTAATTTTTCTACTATCTCACGATTGACACGCATAAACTCTAAATAACTCTCTGCCATCTCATCACCTATACCATCAATAGCTATAAGTGCCTCTTTTGTTGCGTTTAAATATGCAAGCCCAAAAGTTTCTGCTACCATTTTTGAAGCAACCTCGCCGATATGTTCAATACCAAGTGCATTGATAAAACGCCACAATTCACTGCCTTTGACACTCTCAATAGCATTTAAAAGATTTTGTGCCTTTTTCTCTTTAAAACCATCAAGTTTTAAAAGTTTTTCCATACTCAAATCAAATAAATCAACAACACTTCGCACAATACCAGCACTAAAGAGTTGCTCTACTATTTTATTACCAACTCCATCAATATTCAAGCAGGGTTTAGATGCAAAGTAGATAATAGAATTGACAACTCTTGCCTCACAGTTAAGGTTTTGGCACTTGATAAGCACCTCCTCTTGGAGTAGCTCACTCCCACAAACAGGGCAATTTTTTGGTCTCTCTACTTTTACCTCATCACCACTACGCTCCCCTACTAGCACCTTCACAATCTTAGGAATAACATCTCCACTTCTCAAAATTATAACGCTATCGCCAATGCGAATATCCATTCGCTCTATCTCATCGAAGTTATGCAGTGTTGCCCTCTCTACCACAGCACCCTCTATCTCCGTTGGCTCTACAATAGCGACAGGTGTTACTGCCCCTGTGCGTCCAACTTGCAAAATAATATTTTTAACTTTTGTTACCTTCTCAACTGCTGGAAATTTATAAGCAACTGCCCATCGTGGCACTTTTACTGTATAGCCCATATCCTCTTGTGAAGCAATCTCATTTACTTTGACAACCATACCATCAAGCATCATCGCATAGCTATCTCGCTCTTTTTGCATCTGTTCATAGAGAGCCTCTATCTCCTCGTAGCCTTTTGTTACAGCACGCAATGGTGGTTTGCGAAATCCAAGCTCATAGATATAGCCCATCTTATCACTCAATAGTGGTTGTTGGAGTGAATTTATACCCACGCCATAGGGCAAAAAGACAAGATTACGAGATGCAGTAATTTTTGGGTCAAGCTGACGCAGACTTCCTGCAGCTGCATTTCGTGGATTTGCAAAGAGTGGCTCCTCTCTTTTGAGGCGTTCTCTATTTATCTTTTCAAACTCCTCTTTGAAGATAACCACCTCCCCACGAATCTCAATAAGCTCTTGATGCTCAATAGTAAGAGGAATAGAGCGAATTGTCTTTACATTTTGTGTGATAAGCTCGCCAACACTCCCATCGCCACGCGTAATTCCTCTAATAAGCTTTCCATTTTCATAGACCAAATCCAGACTAGCACCATCATATTTTGGCTCACAATAAAATGTTACGCTTTCATCAAGTCTATAAGTTTTTTCCAGCCACTTTTTCAGTCCATCCGCATCAAAAATATCCTCTAACGACCACATTCGAGAGAGGTGTTTGGCTTTTGTAAAACCCTCACTCACCACATCACCCACCCTTTGCGTAGGAGAATCTGCAACTATCTCTTGGGGGTGTTCTTTTTCATACTCTTGCACTTTATGATAGAGCCTATCATACCCCTCATCGGTCATTATAGGGTCATCCAAGACATAATAATGATATGCCCACAAATTTAATTTTTCTACTGCTTCTTTATACTCTTGATTATTCATACTGTTATTTTAGCTTAAAGTTGCTAAAATACCAGCACAAGGAGTAAATATGAAATTTTTAATTCTAATTACACTGATATTGTTTTTCACTGAAAATAGTATGGCAAACCATCTCAAAAATTCACTCTCTCCCTATCTTTTACAACATAAAGATAATCCTGTAGATTGGTATGGATGGAGCAAAGAGGCATTTGATAAAGCAAAAAAAGAGCATAAATTAATCTTTTTATCCATAGGTTACAGCACTTGCCACTGGTGCCACGAGATGGCACATGAGAGTTTTGAAGATAAAGAGGTGGCAAAGGTTTTAAACAAATACTATGTGAGTATCAAAGTCGATAAAGAGCAGATGCCCCATATTGATAACTTTTACCAACTTGGATATAGAATTGTCAATAAAAAAAGTGGAGGATGGCCTTTAACTATTATATTAACTCCCGATAGAAAACCAATCTTTTTTGCAACATATATACCAAAATATGCTGAATATGGCTCTCAAGGGCTTCTAAAAATTTTACATACTTATGCCACTTATGATAGAAAAAAATTGGAGATAAAAGGAGAAGCTATTGAAAATGCTATAAAAGCTTATCAAACACTCCAGCCAAAAGAGCAAAAAATAGAGAACACCCTTGCAACAAAAGCACTTAAAGAGTATGCGAAAACATTCGACACAAAATACAAAGGATTTGGAAATCATCCAAAATTTCCACAAGCAAGCACTCTTAATTTGCTTTTAGATATTTATCTATTAAATGGAAATAAATCAGCACTAAAAATGGCAAATGAAACATTAGAGGCTATGGCAAAGGGTGGCATCTATGACCAGATAAATGGAGGTTTCTTTAGATATAGTGTGAGTAGAGATTGGTCGATACCTCATTTTGAAAAGATGTTATACACAAATGCAGAACTCCTCTGTGTCTATGCAAAAGCCTATAAAATAACAAAAAATAGACGCTACAAAGAAGTTATTGATGCCACTATAAAAGATATGGACAGAAGATTTTTGCATAATGGCGTTTTTTATAGTGCGAGTAATGCTGATAGTCCAGACAAAAATAATAAAGAGATAGAGGGATACTTCTTTATCTATAAACCAGAGAACGCTTTAGAGTATTTAACAGCACATCATATAGCCAAACAAACTGCCAAAGAGGGGCTAAAATATTTTGGTATAACAGATGCACTCACTTTTGATGGGGAATCTTGCAATCCTCAAATAACAACAGAGAAAAAACCAAAAGATTTGGAAAAAATAAAAAAATTACTCCAGAAATTACAAGAAAAAAGAGTCTATCCATTTATCGATAAAAAAATTAATACTGCATGGAATGCCCTTATGATAACAGCAGAATTCAAATCTGGTTATGACAAAAAGGCAAAAAATTCTTTAGATAGACTCTTGCATCTTATGTATAAAAGTGGCGAACTCTATCACCAAACACTTTTGCCTCACAAAGCCACTCAGTTGGGACTGCTTGAAGATTACGCTTTTTTAGGGGAGAGTCTGCTTGAAGCCTATCAAGTAACTTTAGAGACAAAATATCTTCAACTCTTTAAAAAAATTGTAGCACAAAGTGTTCAGAAATTTTATAAAAATGGAAGATGGAGAGAGTCTCAAGATAGCTTTATAACCTATGCCTCCATAGAAGATAGCAACTACAAAAGTGCACTTGCTACAAACTTAAATAATCTCCTTATTCTCTCAGAAATTGAAAATAGTAGAAATTTACAAAATATCGTAAAAAAAACACTCTCTTATTTCGCAGCAAAGATAGATGCAAATCCAGCATATTTTCCAACTGCTTTAGAGATTGTTTTGCGTTTGAAAAATGATATTTTATTTATCAAATCTAATAAAGGAAATCTCAAAAAGTTACCTCTCACTTTTCACTATCCTTTTGTCTATAAATATATAACACAAAATAAAAAATATATGATATGTGGATTGCAAAGCTGCTACACAGAACTAAAAAATGCTAAAGAGGTAAAGAGATTTTGTAATAAGAGAGAGTAATTTATTACAGTAAAAAAAATATTTGTCGATTATTGTATTAACTACTATTCTATTAAATAAAGGAGTATGTCATGGATGGCATTGCAAATGTTGCAAGCGGGCAACAATCTCAAATAAATTCTTCTCCCAATCAAGGACATTCACAACAAGTGCAACATAGAGAAGAGATAAAAACAAGAGAAGAGAACCCTATTGAGGAGATGCAAAAAACAGATGCGACTACTCTCTCTAACAAACCAAACTCAAAAGAGAAAGTTGAGGATTTGGTAAAAAAACTCAATGATGCTCTTGCCCCAATAGGGACTGATTTAAAATTTGGCGTTGATAGGTCAGATATTTTTTATGTCTCTGTTATTGACACAAAAACAGATAAAATAATTCGGAGATTTCCAGCAGAAAAGGCTCAAGAGTTTCTACCAAAGATGCAAGAGGTATCTGGAATTTTATTTGATTCAAAGGGGTGATTTTCACTCCCTAGTGCAACTTTTCTTATTTTATCTTTTCACCATACCATTATAAGCATACTCTCACATATTTTTCGATACAATCGCGATAATTATTTTACTCACAAAAGGTTTTTTAAATGAAAAAAAGCGTTAAAAAAGTAGTATTAGCTTACTCTGGAGGGCTTGATACAAGTGTTATCTTAAAATGGCTTCAAGATGAATATAAGTGTGAAGTTGTCACTTTTACAGCAGATTTAGGGCAAGGTGAAGAGCTTGAACCCGCACGCATTAAGGCACTTGAACTTGGTATTAAACCTGAAAATATCTTCATTGATGACCTGCGTGAAGAGTTTGTAAAAGATTTCGTTTTTCCTATGTTTAGAGCAAACGCAATCTATGAGGGAGAGTATCTTCTAGGAACATCTATTGCGCGTCCTCTTATTGCAAAGCGTCAAGCAGAGATTGCAAAAATTACAGGTGCAGATGGTGTAAGCCACGGAGCAACAGGAAAAGGAAATGACCAAGTCCGTTTTGAGATGGGTTACCTTGGGCAAGACTCCACCCTTACTATTATCGCACCATGGCGTGAGTGGGACTTAAACTCTCGCGAAAAACTTTTGGCGTATGCTGCAAAACATGGTATTAAAATTGAGAAAAAAGGAAAAAAATCTCCTTACTCTATGGATGCAAACCTACTCCATATCTCTTATGAAGGTGGTATTTTAGAAGACCCTTCTGCTGAGCCCGAAGAGTCTATGTGGCTCTGGACAACTGCTCCAGAAAAAGCACCTGATACACCAGAATATATTGAACTTACTTATAAAAATGGTGATCCAATAGCACTTAATGGTGAGGAGTTAAGCCCTGCAACTATGCTCAAAACATTAAATACACTTGGAAGTAAGCATGGAATTGGGCGTATTGATATTGTTGAAAATCGTTTTGTGGGAATGAAAGCACGAGGATGCTATGAGACTCCAGGTGGAACAATTATGCTCAAAGCACACCGTGCTATTGAATCTATCACACTCGACCGTGAAGCAGCACACCTCAAAGATGAGATGATGCCTCGCTATGCAAAACTTATCTATAATGGTTTTTGGTGGTCTCCAGAGCGTGAAATGCTCCAATCTGCTATTGATAATACACAAAAATTTGTAGAAGGAACAGTAAGACTCAAACTCTATAAAGGAAGTGTTATGGTTGTAGGAAGAAGCTCTGATGTTTCACTCTTTAGTCCAGAATATTCAACTTTTGAAGAGGATGAAGTCTATAATCAAAAAGATGCAGAAGGTTTTATTAAACTCAATGCACTTCGTTTTATCATTGAAGGTAAAGCACGAAAAAATAAAAAATAAAAGGGGTATAAAATGAGTATAATTAAAATTGATATGAATTCACCTGAATTTATCGCTGAAATGGAAAAAACTGTCAAATTTACAGACAAAGTTTGTAAGCAGTTTGGCTGGGTCTATAATCCTCAAGAGGATGTAAATGAGGGTGTGCAAATGGGTCTTGCTCGAAACAAGATGATGTATAATAAACGCTTTTGTCCTTGTTTTATGGTAGATACAAGCGGTGAAAAGCCAAAATCAGTAGATGATAGAGTTTGTCCTTGTAAGCCAGCCATAGAGAGAGAGATTCCAGAAGATGGTGTTTGTCACTGTGGTATCTTCTGCACTCCAGAGTTTGCAGAGAAAAAAAAAGTTGAACTTGGCATGGAAGAGGTAACACATACACACTCTCGTGGTCTTAGCAAAGAGGAGTGTGAAATGCTTGTCAATAAAGATGAGCTTGATGGTGATGAACTTGCATCTCTTCTTGAAGCGCGTGATTTAGGTATGGTAGATTTTACATTAGTAGATGTGCGTGAAGATATGGAGTGGAGAATGGGACATATTAAAGGTGCTGACAAACTTATACCAACAAGTTCATTCTTCCAAACTTGGGAAGCAGCAAATTTAGCAAAAGATGCACATATTATTCTCTACTGTCATGTAGGAAGCCGTTCTGCACATGTTGCAAGAATCCTTACAGATAATGGATATACAAAAATCGGAAATTTAACAAATGGTATCGTATCTTACGGTGGTGAGATAGAAAGATAGTCAAAAGAAACGAAGGATAAATTAGTATGAAAGTATTACTTATAAAAGATGTAAAGAGTCTCGGTCAAGCTGGTGAAGTAAAAGATGTAAAACCTGGATATGGGCAGAATTTTCTTATAAAAAAAGGATTTGCAAAACCTGCTACACCTGAAATATTAGCCCAACATGCAGCAGATGAAGCCAAAAAAGCACAAGATTTAAAAGATGAAATTGCTGCATTTGAGGCAATTGCTGCAAAACTTGAAAAAGTAGAGATTATTATCACTAAAAAAGTTGGGAACAATGGTCATCTTTTTGGTGCCATTACAAAAGATGAAGTGGTAAAAGCATTAAAAGAGCAACATAATATTGATGTAGAGAAAAAACATATTACAGATAAAACTGCTATTAAAACTATAGGAGAACACGATTTAGACCTAAAACTCGGTCATGGAATCCATGCAAAATTGCATGTGGATGTTCAAGGAGAATAATAGGAAATGTTTGATGCTACTACAATATTAGCCTACAAAGGCAAAAACAAAGCTGTAATTGGTGGTGATGGTCAAGTTACTTTTGGAAACAGTGTTTTAAAAGGCAATGCAACAAAAATTAGAACACTCCACCACGGGCAAATTCTTGCAGGATTTGCTGGTAGCACTGCTGATGCTTTTAATCTTTTTGATATGTTTGAAGAGTTTTTAGAGAATAAAAAAGGGGATTTGCTTAAGTCCGTTGTTGCATTCTCTAAAGCGTGGAGAAAAGACAAAGTATTACGCCGTCTTGAGGCTATGATGATAGTTTTGAACAATGACCATATTTTTATTCTTACAGGAAACGGTGATGTTGTTGAACCAGAAGATGGAGAGATTGCAGCGATTGGAAGTGGTGGCAATTTTGCTATCTCTGCAGCAAGAGCATTAAAAAAACATACAACTTTAGATGAAGAGGAGCTTGTAAAAGAGTCTCTTCATATTGCAGCAGATCTGTGTATCTATACAAATCATAATATAAAAACTTTGATGTTACAGGAAAGTGAATAGATGAATTTAACACCTAAAGAGATAGTAGAGTATCTTGATAAATATGTCATTGCACAAAAAGATGCAAAAAAGACTATTGCCCTCGCTTTGCGAACACGATATAGACGAATGCAACTCGATGATGAACTCAAAAATGAGATAACACCAAAAAATATCTTAATGATAGGCTCAACAGGTGTTGGAAAGACTGAAATTTCTCGCCGTTTAGCAAAGATGATGAAAGTTCCATTTATCAAGGTAGAAGCAAGCAAATATACTGAAGTAGGTTTTGTGGGGCGTGATGTGGAATCTATGGTGAGAGATTTGGTTGTAAATTCTATCTCTATCGTAAAAGCTGAACAAGAAGAGGCTAATAAAGAGAAAATAGAAAACTATATCATCAATAAAATCACAGAAAAACTTGTGCCACCTCTTCCAAAAATGGCAAGTGAGAGCAAAAAAGATGACTACAAAAGACTCCTTGAGGCAACAGAAAAGAGAGTAGAATCTGGAGAGATGGATGATAAAGTCATTGAACTTGAGATAGAAAAGCTTAATATTGAATTTAATGATACAAATCTCCCTCCAGAGATGGCAAAAGTGCAAGAGAGTTTCTCCAAAGTTTTTGCTAATATCAATAAAGAAGATAATAAAAAAGAGGTTACAGTCAAAGATGCAAAGGTATTGCTTCGTCAAGAGGCAAGTGCAAAACTTTTGGATATGACACGCGTAAATGCTGAGGCACTGCGTCGTGCTGAGACTGGTGGTATTATTTTTCTTGATGAGATAGACAAAATTGCTCTCTCTGAAAAATCACAAGGGAGAAATGACCCATCCAAAGAGGGTGTCCAGCGTGATTTACTCCCTATTGTAGAGGGAAGTAGCGTCTCTACAAAATATGGCACAATCAATACAGACCATATTCTCTTTATAGCAGCTGGTGCATTTCATGTCAGCAAACCTAGTGACCTTATTCCTGAATTGCAAGGAAGATTTCCATTGCGTGTTGAGCTAGAGTCTCTCACCGAAGAGACTCTCTACAAAATTTTGACACAAACACAAAACTCTCTGCTGCTTCAATATCAAGCACTTCTTGGTGTTGAAGGAATGAAGCTTACATTTGAAGAGGAAGCTATAAGAGCTATTGCAACACTTTCCCACCGTGCAAATGAGACAGCAGAGGATATTGGGGCAAGAAGGCTCCATACTGTTTTAGAGCGTATCTTAGAAGATGTAAGCTTTCATGCTGATGAGTATAAGGATAAAGAGTTTATTGTTACAAAAGCATTAGTCCATGAAAAACTTGATGAAGTTGTCGAAGATGATGACTTATCACGATATATATTATAAAAAAACAAAGAGGTAATATGACAAAAGCTGGTTTCGTTTCACTTATTGGTCGTCCAAATGCGGGTAAAAGCACCCTAATGAATTCCCTTTTAGGCGAAAAAATTGCAATGGTAAGCCAAAAAGCAAACGCAACTCGTAAGCGTTCCAATGCTATCGTTATGCATGGGGATGCACAGATTATCTTTATTGACACTCCTGGGCTCCATGAAAAAGAGAAAATACTCAATCAATTTATGCTCGATGAGGCACTCAAAGCTATGGGTGATTGTGATTTAATCGTCTATTTAGCTCCTGTTACAGACTCTACTGAGCCTTATGAGCAGTTTTTACAACGCAATAATGGAAAGATAAAGCACATTATAGTGCTAAGTAAAATCGACCAAGTCTCACAAGAGAAGCTCTTTAAACGCATAGCATCCTATAATAAATATGCTGAACATTTTGAAGCACTTATTCCTGTTGCAATTCCTCGTAAAGTTGGGCATAAAGATTTGCTGGATACTATTGCAAAATTACTTCCTGAGTCCCCTTTCCTTTATGACCCAGAGGATTTAACAAGCGAACTTGTGCGTGATATATATGCAGGGTTTATCCGTGAAGCAATTTTTGAAAATGTAAGTGATGAAGTCCCTTATGAGTCTGATGTTATTATTGACTCTATTGAAGAGGATAAAGGAATAGATAGAATTTATGCAACTATCATTATAGAAAAAGAGTCTCAAAAAGGGATAATTATAGGCAGAGGAGGAGAGTCTATTAAGAGAATAGGAAAGTCAGCAAGAGAGAAGATAGAGAAACTCAGCACAAAAAAAGCCTATCTCAATCTACAAGTAACTGTAAAGAAAGGCTGGACAAAAGATAAGAACTTTCTTAAAGAGATAGGCTATGAACATACGAAATAACTTTTCGCCTTTTATTCTCTTTCTGATTGTAACTCTTTTTTTTACCCAACTCTGGGCTTCTGATATAGAACTCCTTACACAATATCGAATATCTGGTGTAAAGAGTATTGAAAAAAAATTTGATAAAGAGCTCTCAAAAGAGTCCTATTGGGAAGAGTATCTCAAAGATAAAGATATCAAATTTGGATATATCGAATCATATAAAAATATCCTTGCATGTAATAAATCAAAATCTGACCTATTGCTCTATATCAAAGATAGTAATAATAGCTATGTTCTGCAAAAAGATTATAGTGCATTTACAGGAAAAATCAAGGGTGATAAGCAAAGAGAGGGTGACTTGCGAACACCTATTGGTGTCTATGACTTAGTCAAAAAACTTTCAGACATTGATGCATTTTATGGGCCTCTTGCTTTTGTTACATCCTACCCTAATATCTACGATAAATACAAAGGAAAAACAGGAAAAGGCATCTGGATACATGGTGTGCCAACAAATAAGAAAAGAGATCCCTTTACTAAAGGGTGCATTGCACTTGCAAATAAAAATATTGCATGTCTAAATCAAATTTTAGATATCAACAAGACTCTTCTCATTATTAATAAAAATAGCAATTATAAAAAAGTTTCCAAAAAAACAGTTGCAAAAATACTCTCACAACTCTATGCATGGCGATATGCTTGGAAATATAATAATATCAAAGATTATCTTAACTTCTATTCCAAAAATTTTGTTCGCTACGATGGTATGAAACGAGCAGAGTTTATACGATATAAGAAAAAAATCTTTGCAAAAAATGAAAAGAAATCTATTGTTTTTAAAAACCTAAATGTTATACCCTACCCCATAGATAAAGCGACTTTTAAAGTGGTGTTTTATGAATTTTATAAATCGAAAAATGTCAATTTCAAAGGCAAAAAAATTTTAATCATTCAATTAAAAGATTCAAAAATAAAAATAGTTACGGAAAAATAGGATGCAATTTTTTTCTTCTCTCTTTTTGTTTCTTGCTCTTACGCTCAATCTAGAGGCAAAACTAAATATCATAAAAAAAGAGAATCTAGATTCAAATACCACTCTTTTAGTGATTGGTGGTATCCATGGTAATGAACCAGGTGGTTATTATGCTCCTAGCATTCTTGCTACGCACTATAAAATTTTATCAAAAAATCTTTGGATAATACCCAACTTAAATGAAGCAAGTATTTTAAAATTCAGACGCGGTATTCATGGAGATATGAATCGAAAGTTCGCTCATATGAAACAAAATGATAAAGACAAAGCAATAGTAGAAGCCATTAAAAAGATTATTCTTCTTCCTAGAATATCACTCATCTTAAATTTACATGATGGTCATGGATTTTACCGTGAAAAAAATCAAGGAAGAATCTATAATACAAAAGCATGGGGACAAACTTGCGTCATTGACCAGTGTAAATTACTCAAAAAAACACCCTACTTTAATCTAGGGAAAATTGCCCAAGAGGTAAAAGATGATATTAATCAAAAACTTTTAAGCAAACATCACAGTTTTAGTGTCAAAAATACACATACAAAAAGAGACCACTATAAAGATATGCAACAATCTTTGACCTATTTTGCTATACAACATTACAAACCAGCTTTTGCAATAGAGACAAGTAAAAGACTCGCTACACTCTCTCAAAAAGTTTTCTATCAACTTGTTGCCATTGAATCCTATATGAAGATTATGGGTATTCAATTTAAAAGAGATTTTACACTCAATAGAACTTCTATTGATAAATTAATAAAAGATTATGGAACATTGAAGATAAATAATAATATTTTATTAAATCTTAATGATATAAAAAAATCTTTAAGCTATATTCCGATAAGATTAGGGCAAAATAATTTTGAGTTTTCAAATCCATTAGGAAGTATAAAGAAACTGAAGGGAAACTATTATATCTACATTGCAAATCACTTAATTTTACAATTAAAACCGCAATACTTTATAATGGCTTCAGATTGTCAAGAGGGATATAAATTTGAAATAGATGGGCGGGCTGTTTTCGTTCCAAAAGCTTCAGAAATTTTTGTCCATGATAATTTTAAAATTAAAAAAAACAATCAAGTGCGTGTTAATGTCATTGGCTATTCAAAACAGGGCATTTTAGACGAAAGTGATATTAATATATCGTATAAAGACTTAAATAAAAAATATGCTGTTGATAGAGATGGCAAAGTTTTTAGAGTTGAGTTTTATAAAAATAAAAAATTTTGTTCCATGATAATGGTTCATTTTAAATAGGATTATGATTCAATGAGTAAATCAAAACACCAATCATTCAGAAGTGTGCTATCTCTTAATCCATACAAAGAGACATACTTTAGTGGATTATCAAGTTTTATAAGCAAAACATCATCTCCTAAATATTCTAAAGAACAGTTTGTAATTTCCTACATAAATACAAAAGATTTTATTAATGCTCAAATAGAAATCAGTAAAAATATCCCTGAAGAGGATCTTTTTGATGCTATTAATAGCAAAGTATATGATGAACTTGCACTTGATCAAGCAGTTGAATATAAAATTCAATATATAGAGATATTTAACATTATTGATGAAAGTAATAGACATTTTCATGTATTTGTTGTTGATCCTCTTGATTTAACAGAAAGATTTGCAGACCCTATAGAAAAAATCAAATATATAGATATCATTATACCTGCACCACTCCTTATAAAATCAATTTATGCAAAAAACATCATTGATACGAATGGGGTGCATTGTTTTATCTATATTCAAGAGAATGATACCTTTGTTACCATTTACAATCATCAAGAGTTTGTTTATACAAAATCTATCAAGTTCTCCCTTATTGATATGCATGAGCGATTTTGTGAGCTCTACGGAGAACGCATAAATTATGATGAGTTTATAAATTTCTTTTCCAAAACAAACTTAAAAAATTCAAATAGTGATTATAAACCATTTTTTATACGACTCTTTAAAGAGCTTTTTTCAAATATTAATGATATATTGACCTATGCAAAACGAGCATTTGAAATTGAAAAATTTGAACATCTCTACATTGGTAGCCAAATAGAGACAATCACAAAATTTCATGAAATGCTTGAAGTTGAAGTGAATGTTGCAGCAAGCGAATTTGATTTTGACTATGGTTTTGAAAAGAATAAAGAGCATATAGATCAATTACATCTTATGATGCATCTCTATACAACACTTCCAAGAGAAGAGAGGTATGAGTGTAATTTTACACTCTATGAAAGACCACCAAAATTTACAAAACGCGAGAGTGGTAAGCTTATTATGCTTGCTATTGGTTCTTTTATATTGGCCTTTGCCTACCCAGTTACTTATTGGATTCTATCCTATGCACAAGAGGTTCAAAAAGATCTTCTTCAACAAGAGTATAAAAAGGTGCATCTTAATAAGATTACTAGAGAGGCCAAAATTAAGAGTAGGCTTGCAGAGAAAAAGAAAGCTTCTACTCTTTTACAAGCAGAAAAAAACGAATATAGAGAGAAGCAAAATACACTCATAAAAATTCATAGGGTCAAAGTAGATTATCCAATGAAGGCAAAACTTTTGGCAACTTTTGCAAAAGATTTAAATAAATTTCAAGTCAATACAACTGCCATAACATATGCACAGCCAAATAATCAAAAAATTCTCTCTTTGCATTTAATAGCAGATAAAGATAGAAAGATAACACAACTTGTAAAGCACTTGACAAAGAGTTATGAAGGGAGATTTACCTTTGAACTAAAAGAGATTAAATTTAATGAAAAGAAAAATAACTACTCTAGTGATTTGAAGGTGAAAATATTATGAGAACTAAAATTGAAGATTATCTACATAAAATAGACCTATCATTTGATGGAAAAACACAACAAGAGATCTATATGACCTATTTCCTTGTTGTGGCAATTATTTTTGCCTTTGCTTACTTTTTCTTTTGGGACAGTTCTCTTAAAAGCTTTGAAAACACACGCAATAGCGTTATATCACTCAATAGAAAAATCACAAATGAAAGACAATATTTGCAACGCCATCCTACTGCAAAAATTGCACAAATAGAGAGAGATATTCAAAAGATAAATAAAAATATTATTAGATTCAAGGATGCTAATAGTTATATAAAAAGTAAAATTGAGACTATTGCCTCTCTTATCTATGATGAGAGAAGTTGGGGAGAGTATCTTGATTCTATCTCTACAAATGCCCAAAAATATAATGTAAAACTACTCTCTCTTACAGATGAATATGCCAATAGTGAGAGCTCATTTGGTCATATACTTGATATTTATGTAGAATCAAAAGGAAACTTTAAAAACACTTTGAACTTTATAAATTCATTAGAACAGAGTGATTTAGTTGTAGATATTCATGGATTTAATATGAGTGCTAAGACCTCTTTAACTTCAGATCTAAATATATCTGTATGGGGGATTATATACTAATGAAAACTTTCTCTATTCTAGTGTTACTTTTCATAATAGAAAATCTTTATGCCAATGAACTACAGTGGGTGGATCAACAGGTCCAAGCTATCAAGCCTCCAAGGGTTGGTATCACCAAAAGTGAACTAAATACGATAGTTGATCCTTTTCTTTATATAGTAAAAGAGAAGAAAAAAGTGACAAAAACTCCTACAACAAAGAAAGCACAAGTTGTAAGACATGCTCATTCTGTCAAAAAACATTATAGTAGAAAGCTCTATTTAGAAGCAATTTTAAATAAATCGGCACTCATTAATCATAAATGGTATAAAGAGAATCAGCGGGTCTATGGGTATAAACTTATTAAAATAAATAGAACTTCTGTTGTTTTGCAAAAACAACATAAAAAATTACTGCTATCAACAGTAATTAAACATAAAAATTTAATTTTTCACAATAAATAGGAATGTCAGATGAAATATATAAATAGATCAGTTTGTGCAAGCGTGCTCGCATTAATGTTATCAACAAATAGTTTTGCTGAGTGTTCTTATGAACTTTTTAGTATCGATTCAACAAAAGAGAGTAAAATTATCGATTTTGTCAATCAATTAAGTGATGAGTGTGGTTATAGTCTTATTATTACAGATAAAAAAGCAGAAGAGAATCTAAATAAACATATCAACAAAACACATCTTAAAAATCTTACTATTAATGAGGTGCTTGATATTATTCTAGGAGAAAATAATCTTGCATACACACTCAAAGATAATCTTTTAAAAATTTCCTACTTAACTACAAAAATTTATAATATTAATTATATCTTATCTCAAAGAAAAAGTAGTGGAAGCACAGATGTTACCTTAAATGGTGCTAGTTCAGGATCTGGCCAAGAAAATGGAGGAAGTAGTAGTAATTCAAATAGTGGCATTACAATTGAAAGCACAGATGAAGTAGATTTTTGGAATCAACTTGATACAGAGTTTCGAAGTGTGCTTAATCGTCCAGAAGATAGATATAAGGCACCAGCACCTATTATCAATAAAAATGCAGGACTTATTACAGTTACTGCAACAAAAAGACAACTTGAAAGATTTGGAAAATACCTAAAGAAACTTCAAGATAAGGTGCAGCTGCAGGTTCTTATAAATGTAAAAATCTTGTCTGTAACTATGTCAAAAGGTAAAAGCACGGGTATCGATTGGAGACAACTTTACTCTTTAGAAAAGCTTGATCTCTCTTCTAGTAATACATTTAACTCATCTGGTGGAGTATCACGCATTTTTACCATGAATCTTGGAGGAAGTCTCAATCAAGTCATAAAATTTCTCAAAACACAAGGTGATGTGACCTCTTTATCAAATCCTAAAGTATTAACTTTAAATAATCAACCAGCACTTATTACATCTGGAACAGAGTATTTCTACAAACTAGCCTCTTCAACAACACAACAGGGAACAGGTGGCGGTGTCGCAGCAACAACACAAAACAACACTGTTCAATCTGTTTTTGCAGGAGTTCTCTTAAGCATCACACCTGAAATTTCTGATGATAAAACTATCACACTTAAAATAAACCCATCACTTTCAGAAACAACAACTAATGTTTCACAAACACTTAACACAGGAAGAGATATGCCACCAGATTTAAATCGACGACAACTCTCCTCTGTTGTTACCGTAAAAGATGGCAATAGAATTATACTTGGTGGGCTTATAAGTACGCAAAATGTTACAAATACAAATAAAGTTCCACTCCTTGGAGATATTCCATTTATAAGCTCACTCTTTAAATATGAAGAGAAAACAAAAGAGACTCGCGAACTTGTTATTATTATTGAACCTCATATTATCCATAAGAAAAAGGATTCTATCTCTCTTTCAGAACTTGGATATGCAACATTTGATGATTCACTCTTAAAGGGAAAGTCATCATCAAAACAAGATAAAAAAGAAATAAAATAGGAATCTATGTCAATGAACAGTATTTATTTGAATGCAAAAAATATCTTTATAGATACTGTCAATTCAAAAGATTACATCCAAATAGATAGAGTTTCTATTATCTATCAATCACTCAAGGATTCCATTAAAAAACCATTAAAAATGATTTTACTGTATGGAAAACCAGGAACTGGTAAAAGTATGTTTTTAACAAAACTCTATAATGATCTCTCTCCATCACAAGAGATATACCTTTATGAAACACCTATTCTTGATGAGAGTGAGTTTTATAAACTACTTGCTCAAGATATTTTTAAGACAAAATATAATGGGGAGTTAAATTTTACTCAGTTTATGAAAATTGTAAAGAGCAGAAAGATCTCTTCTACTCCTGTTGTGCTTCTTGATGAGGCACAACTCTATTCTGAGAGCTTAATGGAAAAAATCCGTCTTCTTTCTGATACACGCACTATAAAGTTCGTTATTACACTCCATAAAACACAAACAGAGGATCTGATTGCAAAAGAACACTTTCAAACACGCATTTGGGAGACAATTGAGCTTGAAAACTCTTCTAAAAATGAACTAAAAATTTATATCCAAAAAAAGCTTATGAAAGCAAACTGTTTTGATATCGCAAATATCTTTACAGATAAAACAGTCAATACTATTTACAAACTCACAAATGGAAACTACAGAGATACAAATAAACTTCTCTACACTCTCTTTGATCTCTATCTCTCTTATCAAGAGAGACATAAACTAGATAAAATTCCTACAAACAAAATTCCTACAAAACTTATTGAAATGGCTGCCATTCACACAGGATTAATTGATGCTTAATATACCAGAGCTAGAAAAACGATGGCTTCACTATAAGATTAAATCATATCTTCCTATCTCCCTTATTATATTACTATTAATTGTAAGTGGTAGTCTTATATACTCTTTTTTTCCACTCTCTTCTGCCAAAAAAAGAGAACAGACTCCTCTTGCTCAAAAAGTTCCGCAAAAAAGAGAAGATAAAGTGATAACTATCCCAAAAAAAAGAGAGATAAAAGAGACTCTTCCAGATATTGCATCACTCAACAATAAAGAGAAGGAGAAGATTTCACCTCTCTCCCCCTCTATGCATTTTATACAAAAGTTAAAAACAGTAAGCCAGACAGATACTATAGCTTCACCTCCAACAGATAAAGAGAATAGAGTAGCAAACAGAGAAATAAAACCAAAAGCTCCAAAAGGAAAAATCACTATTATAAAACAGGATACAAAAAGAGATATTCAAAATATTTTAAAACGCTTTGAAAAAGAGAAAAATCCCGCACTTAGTCTCTTTCTTGCAAGAAAATATTATGCACTTGGAAACTATAAAGCAGCATTAAAATATGCACTTATTACCAACCAGCTCAATAAAGATATTGATGAGAGTTGGATTATCTTTTCAAAAACACTTGTAAAAATGCATCATAAAGAGAAAGCAATCAATATTTTACGACAATATATTCAAAATTCACAATCTACAAATGCAGCGATATTACTACAAAATATTCAATCGGGGAGATTTCAATGAAATATCTACTCCCCTTTTTATTAGTTATAAATTTGCAAGCAGATATAACAACTCAGATGTTTCAACTCTTTGAAAAAAAGGAGTATGCAAAATCTTGCACACTTGGTTTTAGGCATTTTCAGCAACATAAACACAATGAAACATTTGTATCTCTCTATGCTTTTTCATGCCTTAAATCTGATTATATTGATAGGCTCTCTCAACCGATAATAGCACTCAAATTTTCGACAGAAGCACGCAAAAATGCTGCCTATTTTACAACTATTTTATTACAAAAAAAATTACTTTACTATGCACTTATAGATGGATATGACCTCTCAAAATTTCAATTTCCTACAACAGATTATGTTCTTTCAAAAGTTTTTGATCTCTATTCAAAATCACCAAAGAAACATGATAAAAAGTTCTATATTTTTAATGATTTAGATAATCCAAACTTAAGCTATAAACTCTTTCTTATCAAAAAGAACAATATCAATAAAATGGTTATTGAAGAGTATCTTAATAAAATTAAAATCAAACGCCATATATACTGGTAAGGAGTTGAATAAATGGATAGAATAACAACAGATTTAATCAACAACGGTTCTATAATGAAATCGCAAGTTGATCGTTTACTTGCAAAAGGTATCAGTGAGAATATGATACTTCGTGATATTACTCTCTCTGGTTTTATGACCATGGATAGACTTATCCGTTTTATTGTTCAGCAAGTAAGAGATGGTGTATATGATCTCTCTATTATAGATAATTATGATTATATTCAAGAAAGAGCCGTTTTAGAAAAACTTGCAAAAGAGTTACATCTCAAATTTGTAGATCTTGATTCTATTGATATGGATTACAATCTTGCAAGTCTTGTCCCTCTTGCACAGCTCCAAAAGCACAATGCTATCCCTATTGCACAAGATGATATGAGTATAACAGTAGCATTTCACGATCCTCTTGATATTGATGCACAAGAGGCGATCCAAAGACTCTTTCCTAGAAAGGTTTTAAAAATTGCATTGGCCACAAAAAAACAGATATCAAATTATCTATATAAAATAGGACTCAAAGATAGTGTAAAAGGACTTGTCCAAAAAATTCGAACAGAACTTAATTCTATTAGTTCAGCAGAAGAGGGACAGGAATCCTCTTCTATATTACTACTTATTGATGTGATTCTAAAAACATGTATTAACGGTCGCTCTAGCGATATTCATATAGAACCAACAGAAAAGAACTGTGTTGTTCGTGGTCGTGTAGATGGAAAACTTACTGAAATATTTATTTTTGAAAAAGATATCTATCCTCCACTTGCCTCTCGGTTGAAACTTTTAGCGAATCTTGATATTGCTGAAAAGAGGAAACCACAAGATGGCCGTTTCTCCACATCGGTTGGTGATCGTGAGTTTGACTTTCGTATCTCTACTTTACCTATTCTCTATGGTGAGTCAATCGTTATGCGTGTTTTGGATAAACAAAAAGCACTCGTAAGACTCGAAGATGCGGGGATGGATAGTGTAAGCTATCAGAAACTTCTAAAAGGATTAGAGTCTCCTTATGGCATTATACTCGTAACTGGTCCAACAGGAAGTGGTAAAACAACTACGCTCTATGGTGCACTTAATGAACTAAGAAATGTTGAAGATAAAGTTATTACTGTTGAAGACCCTGTTGAGTATAGAATGAATCTTATCCAACAAGTGCAAGTAAATGCAAAGGTAGGACTCAGCTTTGCGGATGCCCTTCGCTCTATTTTGCGTCAAGATCCGGATAAAATTATGATTGGTGAAATTCGTGATCAAGAGACACTAGAAATTGCAATTAAAGCAGCACTAACAGGACACTTAGTTATCTCCACACTCCACACAAATGACTCTATTAGTGCTATTCCCCGTATGGCAGATATGGGTATTGAGCACTACCTCATCAGTGGAGCCCTCGTCGCAATTCAAGCACAAAGACTTGTAAGAAAAATATGCAAATATTGTAAAGCAAAAGATGAACTCTCCTCAAGTGTCCTTGAAGAGATTCATGATGCTGTGCCAGCAGGAACTATTTTCTATAAAGGCAAAGGGTGTAAGGAGTGTGGAGGCACTGGATATATGGGCAGAGAGATGATTTGTGAAGTATTAAATATCTCAGAGGAGCTCTCCTCCCTTATCGCCAAAGGTGCCTCAAAAGAGCAACTCTTAACACAAGCAAAAAAGGAGGGATTTATCCCAATTTTTCATAATGGCCTGCAAAAGGCTATCGATGGAATTACGAGTATTGAAGAAGTCTTAAAGGTAGCAAAAGGGTGAAATACTTTATAGCAACTGTTTTAACAAAAGGGAAAAAAAGAGAGTTTGGTTTCTATGCTGAAGATAAAAAAGAGGCAACGAAGATTGCAAAACTCAAATATAGTGGTATTATCATTAAAGTTGTGGAGGCAAAAGAGCCTTTTGAACTCCAATTAAAAAGATTTAAGACAAATTTTCTTTCTAATATTCAAAAGAAAAAAATTAAACCTGACTCTCTAATCGCCGCTATTAGACAAATCGCCGTCATGATCAATGCTGGTATCTCTATTAATGATTCTCTTAATGAGATTGCAAGTGCAACAGAGGATGAAACACTCAAAACAGTCTTCTCAAAGATAGCAGATGATATTAACTCTGGACAGTCACTCTCTGCAGCTATGGAAAATTTTAGATTTGAACTAGGAAATCTCACTATTGCCATGGTGCAGCTTGGTGAAAAAACAGGGAACCTAGATGAGGCTCTCTATTCTCTTGCCAATATGCTTGAGGAGATTCGAGCAAATGTTATCAAATTCAAAAAGGCGATGGCATACCCTCGTAATGTTATGATTGCTATGGCTGTTGCATTTACTATTCTTATATCTTATGTTGTCCCTCAATTTAAAGCTATTTTTGAAAGCCTACATGCAGAATTACCATTACCTACACTTATTCTTCTAAAGCTGGAATATATTTTCAATAATTTTGGCCCTTATGTCTTAGCTGGTTTATTTATTTTCTTTATGATTTTTAAATATACTATTAATCATAATCGAGAGTTTCGATATAAATGGCATCAATTCCTACTCAGACTCTATCTGATTAAAAATCTTATTAAATTTGCAACACTTAGTAGATTTACATTAGTATTTTCCGAACTTATCCATGCTGGTATCCCCATTGCTGAAGCACTCGATACTTCTATTGATATGATTGACAACTTAGTCCTTAAAGAGAAACTCCAATCTGTCCGATTTACGGTTGAAAAAGGTGGTGCCCTTAATAAAGGACTTAAAGAGACTGAACTTTTTGAAAATATGATTATCCAAATGGTAAGTGCAGGAGAAGATAGTGGAACACTCGATACAATGATCCAAAAAGTAGCTGAATACTATAAAATGCGTTTTGATGCAATTATTGATGGTCTCAGTGAAGCGATAGAACCAATTATGCTTCTTATCATTGCTTCTATGGTTATTCTTCTTGCACTCGGTATATTCTTACCTATGTGGGATATGGGAAATGCAGTTCACGGAAGACACTAAACAAAGCTTATCCAAGTTCTCCTTGGGTGCTTTGAGCAGATACTCTACTTGTAAATCAAATCTTTTTTCAACAATAGTAATTGCAAGTTTTTCACACTCATACTCTACTAATCTCACCGCACTATACTCAAATGAAACTTTTCGCATCTCCTCTTTTTGATATACAAAAAGCTCCGAGATAGCTACTACACCATTGAGTGCATCACTATATGCTCGCACAAGCCCTCCTGTTCCAAGCTTTGTGCCACCAAAATATCGCACAACAATTACCGCAACATCTATAAGCTCATGGCCTTGCAAAACCATAAGAGTAGGTTTTCCTGCTGTGCCACTAGGCTCCCCATCATCACTTGAGTATTCCACTATCTGGTCATACTCATTGAGGTATCTATAAGCAGTAACAAAATGGCGTGCTTTTGGATGCTCTTTTTTTAATAGTTCTAATTTTGATTGGTATTGAGAGAAAGGGGTAAGGTAAGCAATAAATTTTGATTGCTTTACCTCCAAAGTTTGCGAAAACTCTTGTTTTAGAAAATACACAATAGTTTATGCTAAATTTGTATAGACTTTTTGCACATCTTCATCATCTTCTAATCGCTCTAAAATTTTATCGACATCAGCATGCTCTTCTTCTGAAATCTCTATTGGCGTATTTGCTATTCGCTCTAATGTAGCCTTTGTAATCTCTATGCCCATATTCTCAAGTGCTTCATGCATTGTTCCAAAACTTGTATAGTCAGCAGTTACAAGCACAACACCCTCTTCTGCTTCTATCTCCTCAAGCCCAGCATCAATCAACTCAAGCTCAAGCTCCTCTAAATCCATATCCTCTTTTTGTGCAAACTCGAAGATTGCCTTACGCGAAAACATAAACTCTAACGAGCCATTTGTAAGTAGCTCTCCACCATTTTTATTGAGTATGCTCTTTACATTTGCAACAGTTCTTGTGTTATTATCTGTGGCACACTCAATAAAAAGAAGCACACCATGGGGTGCTTTTCCCTCAAAATTGACCTCTTTTACATCGGATAAATCTTTCGCTGTTGCTCGTTTAATAGCTGCTTCAATATTGTCTTTAGGCATATTTTCAGCTTTTGCATTCAAAATAGCAGTTCTTAGCTTCGCATTCATATCAGGGTCTGTGCCACCCTCTTTTGCTGCCATAGTGATGACTTTACCAAGTTTTGGAAACAGTTTTGACATAGCTCCCCATCTTTTTAACTTTGAAGCTTTTCTATATTCAAACGCTCTACCCATAAAAATATTCCTTAATTAAAATTTATTCAAAATTATACCATTTAGATGTATAATATCAGATAAAAAAAGAAGGCTCACTATTATGGATTTACAAACTTTAGCACTCCACGCAGGATATGAAAAAGATTCTCAAGGGACAATGGCAGTTCCCATCTATCAAACAACAGCATACGAATTTCGTGATGTAGAGCATGCAGCCAATCTTTTTGCACTCAAAGAGCTTGGTAATATCTACACGAGACTCAACAACCCAACAACAGATGTCTTTGAAAAGCGATTTGCAACCCTTGAAGGGGGAGAAGCAGCACTTGCAACAGCGAGTGGTATGAGTGCTATCTTTTATGCGATAGTCAATGCAGCAGAGGCTGGAGATAATATTATTTGTGCCCAACAACTCTATGGAGGAAGCCTTACACTCAGTGCGCATACTCTTAAGCGTTTTGGAATAGAGGCAAGATTTTTTAATGTGCATAACCCAAAAGAGATTGAAGATTTAGTAGATGAGAAGACAAAAGTTATCTTTTTTGAATCTTTAACAAACCCAAGTATTGATGTTGCAGATATTGAGGCAATTACAGCAATAGCAAACAAACATAATATCTTAACAATAGTTGATAATACAGTGGCGACCCCTGTTTTATGCCGTCCATTTGAGTTTGGAGCAGATATTACAGTCCATAGTGCAAGTAAATACACCACAGGACAAGGTCTCGCTATTGGTGGCATCATAGTAGAGAGAAAAAATCTGATAGAGAAACTCAAAGGAAATCCTCGGTATGACCACTTCAACACACCAGACGCTTCCTACCATGGACTTGTTTATACCGATACAGGATTACCACCTTTTACTCTCAGAGGACGGCTTTCATTACTTCGTGATTTAGGGGGCGTTGTATCACCATTTAATGCTTGGCTCTTTATTCAAGGGATGGAGACGCTCTCTTTGAGAATGAAAGAGCACTCAAAAAATGCACTAATGCTAGCCGAATTTTTAGAGTCACATCCAAAAGTTCAAAAAGTCAATTACCCAGGGCTTCCAAGTAATAAAAATTTTACAAATGCACAGAAATATTTTACTGATGGCTTATGCAGTGGCTTACTCAGTTTTGAAGTTGCAAACTTAGAAGAGGCACAAAAGATTGTCAATGCAACCAAACTCTACTCTCTTGTCGTTAATATTGGTGATTCCAAATCTATTATCACCCACCCTGCATCTACAACACACCAACAACTCTCTCATGAAGAGCTAGTTGCGTGTGGTGTTCCTGAGGGGCTTATCCGTATTTCATGCGGCTTAGAGAGTGCAAAAGATTTAATCGAAGATTTAAAACAAGCACTTGAAGCCTAATACAAGAGATTTTTGCTAAAATGTTACTAATATTTTTTGGAGCTTTACACACTTGTCTTTAAACTTACAAACATATACCGAACATTTTACAAATCCTCTTTACCTAGAGAGTGGTCGTATTTTAGAGCCTTACGACCTCAAATATGAGACTTATGGCACTCTTAACGATGACAAAAGTAATGTCATTGTAGTCTGCCATGCACTTACAGGTTCTCACCATGCTGCAGGAGTCTATGAAAATGAGACAAAAGCTGGTTGGTGGGATGGACTAATAGGTTCTAAAAAAGCCATAGACACAGACAAATACTTTGTAATCTGCTCAAATGTAATAGGAAGCTGTTTTGGCTCTACAGGTCCCATGAGTATGCAACACCCTCATCAAGAACCCTATCGCTATAAATTTCCAGTAGTCAGTATAAAAGATATGATCAAGGCACAACGAATCCTCTTTGATAGACTTGATATTCATAGAGTCCATGCTATCGTTGGTGGCTCAATGGGAGGGATGCAAGCACTTCAATTTGCAGTACATTATCCAAACTTTGCAAATAAAATCATAGCTCTAGCAACCACACATGCTACCCAACCGTGGGCTATCGCCTTTAACAAAGTTGCTCAAGAGTCTATACTCAATGACCCCGATTTCAAACAAGGTTATTATGACCCAGATATCCTAAAAGAGCAAGGTCTTTCTGGTATGGCAGTGGGGCGTATGGCAGGACATATTAGCTTTTTATCGCATGAATCTATGCGTAAAAAATTTGGTCGAGATTATAAACTAACAGATGGATTGTATGAACTTTTTGGAAAATTTCAAGTTGAATCCTATCTTGAGTATAATGGCTATAACTTTACAAAATGGTTTGACCCATTAGCCTACCTATACATTACAAAAGCCATCAATATTTATGATATTGCACGAGGGTTTGATTCCTTAGCAGAATCACTCAAACGCATCAATGCTGAGTTACATCTTATTAGCTTTAAAAATGACCTCTTGTTTAAAAATTTTGAGATGCAAGAGATGGCTGATGAGCTGAAAAAAATTGGCAATAAAAATTACAACTATATCGATATAGAGAGTGATTATGGGCATGATGCCTTTCTTGTAGAACTAGAAAAATTTGACAACTATATAAAGGATGCACTCAATGGCTAAAGAGAAATTTGAAACAAAACTACAAAATGCAAAAACAATTTTAGAGACATTAATGGACCCAGAGATTACACTTGAAAATAGCGTAAAAGCGTATGAAAAAGGGATGAGCGAATTAACTCAAGCGCAAAAAATTCTTGAAGATGCACAAATTAAAATTCAAAAGATAAAAACGCAATAATGATAACAGCCGTTCTACAACTCAATGCACAAGGAATGAGTTCAACCAAACTCTATAACTATATTAGAGTTGCCCATAAAAAAAATGTCAAGCTTATTCTGCTTGGAGAATATGTCCTTAATCCCTTTTTTAAAGAGCTAGAGAACATGTCCATCTCTATGATACAAGAGCAAGCACGCCATCAAATAAAAATATTAA